>Ga0209698_10000032_pt1 | contig 116215 bp, 104 predicted proteins | sample LitLauG_LLR_2012_FD_187203 | JGI IMG/M metagenome (GOLD analysis project Ga0209698, IMG submission 187203) | Freshwater sediment microbial communities from Pennsylvania, USA - Little Laurel Run_MetaG_LLR_2012 (SPAdes) (version 2) | ecosystem: Environmental > Aquatic > Freshwater > Creek >... | reverse complement strand
CGCCCAAAGCGATCTCGCCGTCGGTGCGCCCATATAAGTCCCGATAATTTCTATGTCAATTGGAAAATGCAGGAAAGAATTTACGATGGCGCGAACGCTGCGGAATCCGTGCGTTTTCGCAAGAACATTTTCATGCCAAATCGCGGCCGCAACGTCACGCGCTGGATCGGCTCGACAGGATGGCCAGGCACAAGATCAAAACGAAATGCACTCAGAAGATTGCCGAGGATGATGAGCGCTTCGAGCATTGCAAAGCCCATTCCGATACAAACCCGAGGCCCCGCCCCAAACGGGATGTAGGCGTAGCGATCGATCGCCTCACGCCGAGCGCCGATAAATCGTTCCGGATTGAAGGCATTCGGGTCTTCCCACAGCAGGCGATGGCGGTGCAGCAGAAATGGCGAGACCGTCACCACGGTGCCCGCCGGCACGCGCCGTCCCGCCAGCATATCATCAGCGATCGCCTCGCGACTGAGGATTGCGGCGGGCGGATAAAGGCGGAGCGCCTCCTCCAGCACCGCCCTGGTGAGGGGAAGCCGATCCGCGGCCTCGGCGGGCGCGGACGGATCGAAGCGCGCGTCGATCTCCGTCTCGACTTTTTGACGCCATTCGGGCGCCTGCGACAACAAATAAAGCGTCCAGGTGAGCGCATTGGCGGTCGTTTCATGGCCTGCGCCGATGAAAGTGACGATATTGGCGCGAACGTCGTCCTCGCTGATCGCACGGCCGGTTTGCGGATCCTGCGCCCGCAACAGTAGGGTCAGGATATCGGTCGGCGGCTGCTCGCCCGCGGCCACCAGACGCCGACGCGCGGCGATGATGTCGTCGACAGCGTGAGCGAAGAAATCCAGCGTGGCGCGCCCGCGAATTCGTCCGATGCGCGGCAGGAATTCCGGCGCGCCGATCAGATCAAGCGGATCCAGTCTGCCAATCGTATTGAAATAGCTCGATACCGCCTGCTGAAACTGGTTGGGATCGCGCTCGAGACCCGTCGAAAATAGCGTCTGTTCCAGCATTTCCAGCGCCACGCGCGCCATCTCCTGTGACAGATCGAGAATGCGGCCGTCACGATGCGTTGCGAATCGCTCGACGGCCGCCGCAGCGACGCGCGCCATCGCTGGCGCAAACTCGGCGACCTGACGGGGTGAAAATAGTGGCGCCAGCGCGCGGCGCTGGGCGCGCCAACTCTCGCCTTCCGACGTCAACAGACCCGCGCCAAGACCCGGCCGCAACACGCGCAATTGCAGTGCGTCTTTGCGGTAGTTCGCCGCATTGTCGAGGAAGATGCGCCGCACGGCGGCCGGATCGTTGACCACTGCGCGCTGGCCAAGGATGGTGCGGCCGATCAGGATGGGCTGTTCATAATGAGCCTTCGACCAGATCTCGAGAGGGTTGCGGCGCAGCGCCAGGATCATCCGCCATGTCCCAAGCGGGGCGTCATGCGGTTCGGGCGAAGGCGGATAAAATAAGGTCTGGCTCGTCGCTGCGGAGGTCATGCGGGTCCGTCTATCAACGCTTACATCGAAGGCTTAAAACGCTGTACGCTGGCGCATCGCCGCCGCCAGCGTGCCCTCGTCGAGATAGTCGAGCTCTCCGCCAACTGGAACGCCATGCGCCAGACGCGTGATCTTCACGCCATAAGGGCTCAACAGGTCGGTGATATAGTGAGCGGTGGTCTGGCCGTCGACGGTGGCGTTGACCGCAAGGATTATTTCGTGGAACCGCCCCTCGCTTACACGCGCCGAGAGATTGGCGAGATTGAGTTCCTCCGGGCCGATCCCATCAAGGGGGGAAAGCGTGCCGCCAAGCACGTGATAAGGCGCCCGCATGATCGCCGCCCGTTCGAGAGCCCAAAGATCGGAGACTGATTCAACGACGACAAGCGTGGATGCATCGCGTCGCCCATCGCAACAGATTGTGCACGGATCGCGCGTGTCGATATTGCCGCACGTCGCACATGTCACGACGCGTTGGCAGGCCACTTGCATCGCCTCGGCGAGAGGCGCCAGCAATTGCTCGCGCTTGCGGATGAGATGAAGGGCGGCGCGGCGCGCCGAACGCGGGCCGAGTCCCGGCAGCCGCGCCAGCAACTGGATCAGACGTTCGATCTCCGCTCCGGCGATGCCCGTCATAAACTAGAACGGCAGCTTCATGCCCGGCGGCAGCGGCAGGCCGGCGGTGACTTCGCGCATCTTGTCGGCGGCGAGCGTGTCGGCCTTCTTCTTTGCGTCGCTATGCGCGGCGACGATCAGATCCTCGACCATCTCCTTGTCCGCCGGCGTCAGCAGCGAAGCATCGATTCGCGCCGAGCGCATCTCGCCCTTGGCTGAAAGCGTGACGCGCACGAGGCCGCCGCCGGACTCGCCTTCGACATCGAGTTTTCCAAGCTCCTCCTGCACGTCCTGCAGCTTGGCCTGCATCGCCTGCGCTTTCTTCATCATGCCCATAATATCGACCATCGTGGGTCTCCGGTTCTAGAATTCGTCTTCGACATCGCTGGCGTCGGCGTAGCTGACGTCGTCGTCGCTGGCGGGGGGCGCTTCAGGCGGGATGACCGGCGCCTCGATGCGGCGCGTCTCGACAATCGTCGCGCCGGGAAAACGCTGCAAGATCTTGCTGACGACCGGATGCGCGGCGATGCCGCTGAGCTGCCGCGCCGTCTCGGCGTCGGCCCTCTCGCGCAATGTCGGAGTCGTCGCGCCGCCCACCAGCGTCACCATCCACCGCTCGCCCGTCCATTCGCCGAGCCGGCGCGACAAGGTCTGAGCGATTTGCGGCGAGGCGCCTTCGACCAGCGAGAAAGTGATCTGGCCCGGCTCGAAACGCTCGAGCCGAACATCGCTTTCGAGCGCGGTATGCAACTGAATATCGCGTTTGGAGCGCGCCAGCGCCACAACGTCCTCGAAGCGCGCGAGTTGCACTGCAGCCGTGGCTGCGGGGGTCGGGGAATACGCGCGCGCGACCGCAGCACCGCTGGCGCTCGCAGCGCTTAGAGCGCGTCGACCCTCGCTGGCCGGAGAAGTCGACGCTGCCGAGACAGGCGGAGCGACACGCCGGGACACGCCCGTCTCCTCGGATTCCGCCAGCTTGCGCAGTGCGTCCTTCGGGGATGGCAGATCGGCGGCGTAGGCAAGGCGCACAAGCGCCATTTCGGCCGAGGCGAGCGGGCGCGGAGAATCTTTTACGTCCTGCACGCCCTTAAGCAGTATCTGCCAGGCGCGCGTCAGTGCGCCGACGCCCAGCTTCCCAGCAAATTCCGCGCCCCGACGGCGTTCGTCCTCGCTGATCGTGGGATCGTCGATGCCTTTGCCCGCCAGCTTGATCCGCGTCACGAGATGACTGAATTCGGCGATATCGATGAGGATCTGAGCGGGATCCGCGCCGGCGTCAAACAGCCGTCCGGCCAATCCCAAAGCCTCGCCGATTTCGCCCTTCATTGCCGCTTCGAACAGCTCGATGATCTGGCCCCGGTCCGACAGACCCAGCATCGCTCTGACATCGGCGGCGCGGACGCTATCGCTGCCGTGGGCGATGGCCTGATCGAGAAGCGACAGCGCATCGCGCACCGATCCTTCGGCGATACGGGCGATCAGCGACAGCGCCTCGGGTTCGCAATTGACGCCCTCGGCTTCACAAATGCCCGCCAGATGGCGCGTCATCAATGCGGAATCGACGCGCTTGAGATCGAACCGCAGGCAGCGCGAGCGCACGGTGATCGGGACCTTCTCGATCTCGGTGGTCGCGAACAGAAACTTCACATGCTCGGGCGGCTCTTCGAGCGTTTTGAGCAGGCCGTTGAACGCCTGCTTCGACAGCATGTGCACTTCGTCGACGATATAGACTTTGGTGCGCGCCGAGACCGGGCGATAGCGGGCGTTGTCGATGATCTCGCGCACATCGTCGATGCCAGTGTGCGAGGCCGCATCCATCTCGATGACATCGACATGACGCGATTCGATGATCGCCTGGCAATGCACGCCAATCTCGGGCATTTCGATGCTGGGAGCGTCGATCTTGCCCGGAAGCGAATAGTTGAACGCCCGCGCCAGAATGCGCGCTGTCGTGGTCTTGCCGATCCCTCGCACGCCCGTGAGGATGTAGGCTTGGTGGATGCGGCCCGAGGCGAACGAATTGGCCAGCGTGCGCACCATCGGCTCCTGGCCGATGAGGTGCTCGAAGCCGATCGGCCGATATTTGCGGGCGAGCACGCGATAGGGCGCTGAGGCCGGCGCGACAGGCTCGGGAGGAAAAAGTTCGCTCATCTAACAGAACCGGCCAGGCGGCGAGACCCGTGCGCCATCAAAATGAGCGACCATCGACATGCCTGGATTTCAGCGCGCGCGGATCGACTCCCTCGAGGCAATTGACATTGACCGCGGCCGTCTCGGCGCCGTCGCGACCCTTGCCATAGGCGAACGGCTCGATCCCGCAGATCTTGCAGAACTGATGGCGGATGCGCTCCTTGTTAAACGTATATTGGGACAGCGCCGCCGCACCCGATTTTAGGGTGAACTTCTCGATCGGCGTGAAAGTCATCACCCAGCCCAGGCGTTGGCAACGGGAGCAATTGCAAGTCATCGTACTGTCGAGGTCGAGCGTCGCGTCGAAAGTTACTGCCTGACACTGGCACGAACCGGAATAGACTTTGTCGCTCATCGCGCGCGCCTCCTTCTGGCCAGGCTCATGCCGTTAGGAATGTTAAATTGGACGCCGGCGGAAGTAGGAGGTTGGACAAAGACCCGCCCTGGCTCGTTAGGGCTGCTTCCTTCCGGACCTGACCCGGTTGGCGAGCGGTACGTCCCTCGCCAACCTCCCGCCCCTATCTGGACCATGGGCGCGCGAGGCGCAAGGGCCGCGGCGCAAACCCCGCACATTTGTCCCGCATGTAACAATTTCAGTGCGATAGGCGCCAAACAGCGCCCATTTTTCGCGTCGGCCGTCTTGGGCGGCTGCTTCGTCCCCACCGCCGCCGGGGCGGCGCATCAAGATACTCGGGGGTGGTTGACCGGCCCTGGAACAGGACAGCCTTTCCCGAGCCTTATTGTCTAACGAAGGGGCCGTTCTGTCCAGAAATTGTTGCAAAGAATGATTTTAATCATATACATCAATGACTTATTAACATTGTCGGCGCCGGCTTAGGGCTGTTCCCGCGTGACGCCGTCGCCTCCTTCTCAGGCTGCCTACATTATGCGCAGGAATTCCGACGCATGACACTTGTGTTTCACAATTGCGACTTTAGTATCCCGCAGTGCAATGCGATCCCGCACCGGTCACGGTCGGGACGCCCTTCGCAAGAAGGAGGCGGCGATGCGGGTTGGCGAAAGAGTGCGGTTGCGTCCAAAATCCCCGGCGGCGCGCGAATGGGGCATTTCCTTGCCGGTTGAAGGCGTCGTGATGTGCCAATATCGCATTCTGGCGCGCGGGGCCGCGGCGCCCGACCGGCTCGACGTGCGGCTTGCCACCGGCAACATCATCTGGGGCGGCGCCGAGGCGGACTTCGAGCCGTGCGAGCCGGACGGCCGGCTCAACTAGGGACGGCCCCGCGAAAGAGACCGGCATCGTTCACGCTCCGCCCGGATCGATGAAGCCGCCCGGCGCGGCCTCGTGCGGAATCGACCAGCCGAAATACACTTCCGCCTCGACGTTTTTCCCTCGAGGAGGGTCCCGGCGTTGCGAAATAATAGCTTGACGTTTTGTTCTTTCTTTGTTCTTGTTCCCAACACTCGGGAAGAGGGGCCGCGTTTTGCACATTACAGGCGCGATCCGATTTTTCCACCTTACCGAAGACGGCATCGCTTGCAATGGCGCGGGGCTGCGCGTTGGCCGCGTGCACTTGCTCGAACCTGATCCGGCGAAAGCGAGGGGATGGAGAGTCCGTCCGCACGCCGACCTTAATCTGGACCTCAGCCTTCGCTACCGCCTTCCGGTCGATGTCGCCGGCAAGTCGCGCAGATTGAATGTGATCGCCGACGCGCTGGAACGCGGCGATTTCGCAATCGCCCAGATCGGCGCGCTGTTGCTGCAGCTTCCGGACCCGCCGCCGCTGGCCAAGGGCTTGACCCCGACGAGGCATGGGAACTCGCCGCGCGGCTTTTAGCCCGCGGCCTGCTCAAGGCCGATTGGGACGAGAGCAGACATCCGCGCACCGGCGAGCCGCCCAATCGACGCAGGACGAGCTGGAGAGTCGAACGGCAGGGGAGATCAAGCCAGGATCAGGATGGCCGCCGCGAAAAGCCAACGTGGAAGCGCGAGAGTGGGCGATTGAAATGGCGGGGAAGATGGCCCGCCGTTTGGCCTACGGGATTCCAATCGTCGACGGCGTCCTTGCGTCCGTCGAGGGGCTGGGCCTTCGCCCCGCGGGCGAAGGCGAGGATCGCCTAACCGCGCAATTGCTGGCGAGTTTCAGTCCAGCCAAGATATTGGACGAACTGCAAATGCCGCCGACCGAAAATCTTCTCGGCTACGAGCGCCACCATATCGTGGAGCAGAATCTCGACAATCTGGAAAAGGATGAAGGTCCGATTTCGCCCAAACTCGACAAGTTCGGCAGGACGAGGATTGACGACCCGAGCAACATCGTCTGGGTTTCCCGATTCCAGCACGAACAAATAACAAGAGATTACAACAGTAAGGACGAGGACGACGCCGCCAAACGGCTCCGGCGGCACGTTGTCAACGAAATGAATTTTGAAGCGCAGCGAGAAGCCGGGCTAGCGAAATTGCGCGAGTTGGGTATCCTGAAATGAGCCTAGCCACATACCAATCGCTCACTCTTGAAGAACTCGTCCGCCAGTTCCGCGAAACAGCCGGGCTTCTCGGCACGGCAATCAAGCTTCCGCCTAATTTCGACAAATTCAAGCGAACCCCCGAGCGGCGGGCGCGCGTCGAAAAGATTCGGGCGCTTGCCGCGGAACTGGCCGCGCGCAACGCGATTCCATCGATTAGAGCGATGTTCGAAGATGAGGACGTCGACATTCGCGGCTCGGCCGCCGGGCTTTTTATTTCGTTCGACCCGACGTGGGCCAGCGCGAGTTTCAATGGGATCTTGTATGATTTGACGACAAGGGAAGTGCTCGCGCTGACCGAGCGCGCGCGGACGCCTCCTCCGAAGCGGCCGACGCTGCGGGAAATGACGGTCGATGCTTTGGTCCAACGGTTTGAAGATTCGGCGACGCGCGAATTTGCGGTCCGATTTGTCCCTGCGGAGCCCACCGATATGACGCTGCACAATCGCATCGCAGGCGAAGTTGCGGACATTTGCCGCGAACTGAAACGACGCGACGCATTGGCGAAACTGCTGCCGTTTCTCGAATCGTCAAATGATACCGTTCGCGCGGAGGCGGCAAGAGGAACGCTCATCATCGCGCCCGAACGCGCGAGCGCTGTGCTGGAACAGATCGTCGAAACCAAGGATTCACATGAGATTCTTCGCGCGGCCGAGACGCTGCGGCGATGGCGTGACGGCAAGACGATCGTATACGTCGGGGAATGAAGGGTCTAAAATGGATCCAGCCTCGAACACACCCTTGACCGCATCTACTGAAGATTTGCTGCGTCAATTCGTGGATGCCGCCAAGGTCGCCCGGAGGGTGTCGACGGTGTACCGGAGAACGGGGACCAACTCGAGCCGATCGAGGCAAAAGACGCACTCGATCGATGGCGGCGCGGCGCGGGGATCATCTACGGGGTGGTGTGAACGACGGGCTCCCAAGCAAGCGGTCCCCAGTGATGCCAACAAAATGACCGGGGCATCCTGAGATGGCCTCCATCAGCTACGAATCGTTGCCCCTCAAAGAGCTCGTCCGCCTGTTTGGCGAAACGGCCAAGGTACGGTCGTCAGGCTTCCGACAAATTTCGACAAGTTCAAGCGAACGCCAGAACGCATGGCGCGCGTGGACAAGATGCGGGCGCTTAGCGCCGAGCTCCGCGCGCGCGACGCCCAAGGCCAGATTCGAGCGATGTTCGATGACCCGGACGTCGAGATTCGGGCTTGGGCCGCGGGGCAATTCATCGGTTTTGACCCCGAGTGGGCCAGCGCCGCTTTCAGCGGGATATATGAAGATCTTCCGACGGCGGAAGTCCTTGCGTTAAGGAAGCGAGCGCGGACACCGCCGCCGTTGAAGCCAACCTTCGCAGACATGCCGGCCGACGCGCTTATCGCGCGTTTCGAGGACGCGGCGACGCGCGAATATGCGACGCGCTTTCTCGATTGCGTCGGCGAACCCACCGACATGGCGCTTCGCAACAGCATCGTGGACGAGGTTACCGACATCATGCGGGAGTTGAAGGCGCGCGACGAGTTGGTCCGGCTACTTCCGCTGCTCAAGCACGCCAACATTACCGTCAGGCGTGAAGCGGCGACCGCTTGTCTCGCGGTCGCTTCGGCCGAGGCCAGCGCGGTCCTTGAGGCCATCGCTGACACGGCGGACCCGAGCGAGCCGATCGAGGCAAAAGACGCACTCGACCGGCGGCGGCGCGGCGTGGGTATCGTCTACGGGGTGGTTTGAATGCGCCGAAAGTTCGCCTACACGCCGCCCGTCACCGGGATCAGCGCGCCGGTGATGGCCCGCGCCTCGTCCGAGGCGAGGAACAGGATGACTTCGGCGAGGTCCTCCGGCTTCACCCATTTGGCGAAGTCGGCGTCTGGCATGTCCTTGCGGTTGGCGGGCGTGTCGATGATTGACGGCAGCACCGCGTTGACCGTCACGCCGCGGTTTTTCGTTTCCTCAGCAAGACTTTCCGTCAGGCGATGCACCGCCGATTTGCTCGCGCCGTAAGCGCCCAAGCCGAGGCCGGCCTTCAAAGCGGCATTGGCGCCGACATTGACGATGCGGCCCGCGCCGCTCGCCAGCAGATGCGGCAGCGCCGCGCGCGAGGCGTTGAGCGCCGTCTCGAGGTTGAGCGCGAACAGACGCCGCCAGGTCGCGCTGTCGCCCGCCTCCACCTTCTCCCAGCCGAAGCCGCCGGCGATATTGACGAGCGCGTCGATACGGCCGAAGCGCGTCTTCACCGCGTCGATCGCCTTGCCGGCGCCTTCGGCCGAGGAGAGATCGACTCCCGCCAGGACAGCGGAAGCCGGCCTGAGACGCTCGGCGAGCCCCGCCGGCGGCGCCGGCGCGACATCGAGCGCCGCAACCTTCGCGCCTTGATCGGCCGCGACTTGCGCGACGACTCGCCCAAGGGCGCCGAACGCGCCGGTGACAATGATGATCTTATCCTGCATAGAGTCCTCGCACTAGCGAACGTTTGCCGACGCCCGACGACCGGGATCATCCGCGTGGCGACGTGCGACATCAAGGGTTAGTTCGCTCCATCTCGCCCTCGCGCGAATTTCCGGTATATTGCCGCGCGAAGCGGAGCCAGTTTGTGAACCCCAGAACGCCTGTTGACCCGTCTCCGCCGCATATCATGCGGCGGGCCGCCCTTGGGCTGCTGCTAGCCGGCGCCCTGGCCGCCAGCGCTTGTGGCCGTGCCGGTCCGCTCGAGCCGCCGCCGGACCCGAACGCCGTCGCCAAGCCCGCGGACAATGATCCCACCCACGTGCAAGCGCGTCGCAAACCACCGCCGATCACGCCGCCCAAGACGGGCTTCTTCCTCGATCCGCTGCTCTGAGACGCCCATCCCATGCATCATTTTGCCTACCGCGACGGCGTCATGCGGGCCGAGGATGTCAACCTCCACGCGATCGCCGAGGCCGTCGGAACGCCGTTCTACTGCTATTCCACAGCGACCATCGAGCGGCACTACCGCGTCTTCTCCGAAGCCCTGGCCGGCGCGCGGGCGATGATTTTCTACGCGATGAAGGCAAATTCCAATCAGGGAGTGCTGAAGACGCTGGCCCGGCTTGGCTCGGGCATGGATGTCGTCTCGGGCGGCGAATTGCGCCGTGCGCGCGCCGCTGGCGTGCCGGGGAGCAAGATCATCTTCTCCGGCGTCGGCAAGACGCGCGCGGAGATGGCGCTGGGCCTCGATGAGGACATTCGCTGCTTCAATGTCGAGTCCGAGCCTGAGCTGGAAGTCTTGTCGCAGCTCGCCACGGCGCGCGGCCAGCGAGCGCGCATCGCGTTGCGCGTCAATCCCGACGTCGACGCGCGAACGCACGCCAAGATTTCCACCGGCAAGTCCGAGAACAAGTTCGGCATTCCGATCTCAACCGCGCGCGACGTCTATGCCAGGGCGAAGAGCTTGCGCGGCGTCGAGGTGACGGGCGTTGATATGCACATCGGTTCGCAGATCGTCGATCTGCAGCCCTTCGACGACGCGTTCGCGCTGCTCGCCGACTTCGTGCGGATGCTGCGCGCCGACGGCCACGCGATCGACCACGTCGATCTTGGCGGCGGCCTCGGCATCCCCTACCGCGCCGACAACGAGCCGCCGCCCCACCCCGACCGTTACGGGGAAATCGTGCGCCGACAGACCGCGGCGCTCGACTGCGACCTGTTCCTTGAGCCGGGGCGCCTCATCGCCGGCAACGCCGGGATTCTCGTGACCTCGGTCATCTACGTCAAAACCGGCGCGGCCAAAACGTTTGTGATCGTCGATGCCGCGATGAACGATCTGATCCGCCCGACGCTCTACGACGCGCACCACGAGATCCTACCGCTGCGCGAAGCGGCGGCGGACGCGCCGCGTATCATCGCCGACGTGGTCGGGCCGGTGTGCGAAAGCGGCGACTATCTCGCCTTGAACCGCGACATGGCCGCCCCGCGCGCCGGCGACATGCTGGCGATCATGTCGGCGGGAGCCTATGGCGCGGTGCAGGCCGGGACATACAATTCGCGCCCGCTGATTCCCGAGGTTCTGGTGCGCGGCGGCGATTATGCGGTCGTGCGGCCGCGCCCAACCTATGAAGACTTGATCGGCCTCGACAAACTTCCGCCTTGGTTGGAGTGAGGGAATCTTATCTCCCGCCGTGATAAGCGGCGTGAAACTGGAGTCGCGATTGGATCGACCGCCCGACAATGCCAACGCTCTGTCCGCCGCCCGCACGCGATTGCTGGCGCGCGTCAGGCAGGCGCGGCTCGCCCTGGTCTGGGAGGCCGTCTGGCCGCCGCTGGCTTGGGCGCTCGGCGTCGTCGGGCTTTTCCTTGCGGCGTCATGGTTTGGCGTGTGGCTGTATGCGCCGGCTGGAGCGCGCATGGCCGGGGTGGCGCTGTTCGCCGCCGCTCTGTTCGCCGCGCTGTTTCCTTTGCTGCGGCTGCGCTTCCCAGACCAGAACAAGGCGCTTTCGCGGCTCGATCGTGATGCAGGCGCCCCGAATCAGCCGGCCTCGTCGAGCTTCGACGACCTGGCGGCCGGGCGAGGCGCCGACGATACGACGCGCGCGCTATGGGCGCTGCACCAGCGGCGGCTTGCGGCGCAGACCGCGGGCATCGAAGTCGCGCCGCCGGCCCCGCGGATGGTCGAGCGCGATGGGCATGCGCTGCGGTTTGCCGCGCTGGGGCTAGCGATAGCGGCGGGTTTTTTTGCGGGGCCGGAAAAATACGGTCGCCTCGCCGCCGCGTTCGACTGGCGCAGCGCCACCGCGATCGCGGCGGGATTGCGGCTCGACGCCTGGATCGACCCGCCGACCTATTCGGGACGTCCGCCGATCATGCTCGACGCCACTTCCGGCACGGAAGCCGACCGCAAGTTCGCCGCGCCGGTCGGGTCGATCGTGATCGTGCGCGGTCCTGCCGGCGCCGCCAACGCGAATGTAGAGGGCGCGCTGGCGGCGGTCGCGGCGGCGCCCGAAGCCAAAGCGGCGCCCGTCGCCGAACAGCGCTGGACGCTCAAGGGCAATGGAAAGCTCAACTTGCTGCGCGACGGCGCGCCGTTTGCGAGCTTTACGGTCGCCGGCATCGCCAACCAGAAGCCGACGATCGTCCTGACCAGCCCGCCGAAAGCCAATCTGCGGGGATCGCTGACGCTGTCCTACCGCATGGCGGATCAGTACGGAATCGAACGCGCACGGGCCGAGTTCGCCCTGCCCAAGAGTCCCGGCAAAGCCGCGCAAGGTCGTTCGCTTATGCCTCCTCCGCAGATCGACCTGCAATTGCCAGGAGCCGCCAATGGGCTGGGCGAAGCGACGACGACAGCCGATCTTTCCGATCATCCTTGGGCGGGCGCGCGCGTTTCAATGACATTGCGAGCACATGACCTTGCGGGCGAAGACGGCGCGAGTGAGCCGACCGAGGTGCGCCTGCCGCAGCGCCGATTTGTCAATCCGTTGGCGCGCTCCCTTGTGGAACAGCGGCGCGCCTTGATTCTCGATCCCGACAACAAGCAAAAGCGCGTTGGCCTTGTCCTCGACGCGCTGCTGATCGCGCCAGAGATTTTCGAGGTGAAGGCGGGCGTGTATCTGGGGCTGCGCACCGCTAGGCAGAACCTGAGCGCCGCGAAGTCCGACACGGACTTGATTGGCGTCGCGGATCTGTTGTGGGCGATGGCGTTGCAAATCGAGGATGGCGACGCTTCGCAGGCCCAGCGCGATTTGCGCGCGGCCGAGCAGAAGCTGCGCGAAGCACTCGATCGCGGCGCCAGCGACGAGGAAATCCGCCAGCTGATGCAGCAGCTGCGCGATGCGGCGCAGCGCTTTGCCAGCGAGATGGCGCGCGACCAACCGCAGGACAATGCGGATGACGCGCAACCCATGGACGAGAAGGATCTCAACAGTCTGCTTGACCAGATGGAGGACAAGGCCCGCAACGGCGCCAAGGAAGACGCGCAGGCGATGCTTGACCAGTTGCAGGACATGTTTGAGAATCTGAAGAGCGCCAGAGAAGGCCGCGCCAGCCCTGGGGAACGCGAACTGCAAAAGCAGATCGGCGAACTGGAGAAGCTGCTGCGCGACCAGCAGGCTTTGCGCGACGACACGTTTCGCAGCGAGCAGCGCGATCGCCGCAAGCAAGCCTCGCCCAACTCTGACAATGGCGCGCCCGAGGATTCGCCCGAAGCCGATGCGCCCTCGCTCGAGCAGCGTCAGCAGGCGCTAAGGGACCGGCTCGCCGAATTGCAGAGGAAACTGAAGCAGCAGGGCCTTAAGGGTGAAAGAGGATTGGACGACGCGGACGGCGCCATGGGCGAGGCCCAGGGCGATCTGAAAGAGAGCGAAAAAGGCGCGGACGCTGGCATCGGGCCGAAAGGCCGACGCGGAAAGGGGAGCGCGGTCGAAGCGCAGGGGCGCGCCTTGCAAGCGCTGCGCGACGCGGCGCAGGGTTTGCAGCAGCAGATGCAGGGCCAGGGCGGACAGGGCGGCACGGCGCAGGCGAGGCAGAAAGGCCAAGGACGCGGCGGCCGCGATCCGCTCGGGCGCGGGCCCGACGACAATCACGGCGGCATGAGCCAGGGTCAGCTCAACGAGGGCGCCGGCGCGACCGAGAGAGCGCGTCGCGTGATGGACGAACTGCGCCGCCGCCTATCCGACCCAAACCGCCCCGAGCAGGAGCGTGACTATCTTGAACGACTGCTGAAACGGCACTGATCGAAAACGCGCCCTGTTGTCCCGCAGCCCGTCGCTCTATAGTCCCGCAACGTCCGACGCGAGATTCCCGTGATGTCCAGTCTGCCTAGTTTTGCGGTCGCGATAGCGATCGGCGCCGTTGCGCTTGTGCTGTTGCTCGGTCTCGCCAATATGTTGCGCGCGGGTTCGGCCAATCGCTCGCAGACCTTAATGCGCTGGCGCGTCGGACTACAGTTTTTGGCAATCCTGGTGATCGTTATTGTCCTGTGGACGCGCATGCACTGAGGGACGATGGTCAAGCTCAATAGGATTTACACGCGCACAGGCGATGACGGCTCGACCGGGCTCGGAACCGGCGAGCGACGGTTGAAGAATGACGCGCGCGTCGCCGCCTATGGCGATGTCGATGAGGCCAATTGCGCGATCGGGCTGGCGCGCCGGGCGATAGCGGATTCACCCACCGCCGACCTAGCTTTGCTCGAGGCAACGCTGGCGGGTGTGCAGAACGATCTGTTCGATCTGGGCGCCGATCTCTGCATGCCGGAGACGAAAGCGGCTGGATATGCTCCGCTGCGCGTCACGATGGGCCAGGTCGACCAAATCGAACAAGCAATCGACCGGCTCAATGCTGAGCTGTCGCCGCTGCGCTCGTTCGTTTTGCCCGGCGGAACGCCCACGGCCGCGGCGCTGCACCTCGCCCGCACGATTTGCCGCCGCGCCGAACGGCAGATCGTCGCGTTGGCGGCAATTCCTGGAGAGACAGTGGGCGCACCGGCGCTCGCCTACATCAACCGGCTTTCGGACTATCTGTTCGTCGCGGCGCGTTTTGCCAACGATCGCGGCCGCGCCGATGTGCTGTGGGTTCCCGGCGCAAATCAGGGCGCGCAGCAGTGACCCCGGCGCAAGCAAAAATCGAGACAGCGATCGGCGCGATCAGCGGCACGTCAATGGACGGCATTGATGTTGCCTTGATACGCAGCGACGGCGAGAAATTCGTCGAACCGGGGCCTGGCGAGACATTCCCCTACCCTCCCGAACTCAAGCGGCGGCTGCAGGCGCTGATCGGCGACCCCGAACGCGCGCTCGGCCCGCTCCGCGAACTTGAGCGCGAGGTGACTGACGCGCATGTCGGCGCGGTCGTTGCGTTTATGGAGCGGCATGCCATTTCGCGGGAAAGCGTGTCGCTGGTCGGCCTGCACGGCCAGACGGTTCTGCACCGTCCGCGCCAGCGGTTCACCCGACAGCTCTGCGATGGCGCGCGGGCGAGCGCGCGGCTCGGCATTGACGTCGTCAACGATTTCCGCGCCGCCGATATAGCCGCCGGCGGCGAAGGCGCGCCGCTGGTTCCGCTTTACCACGCCGCGATCTGCGCTGGTTTGCCGCTCCCGCTGATGGTGCTCAACCTCGGCGGCGTCGGTAATGTGACCTATCTCGACTCGAAAGGCGGAGTCCTCGCTTTCGACACTGGACCTGCCAATGCGCTTATCGACGACTTTCTGGCGCGGCGCCGCGGTCTTACGCACGACGAAGGCGGCCGGATCGCTCAATCCGGGCACGTGGACGCCAAGGTGCTGGCGAGCCTGATGAGCGATCCCTACTTCGATCGTCCGGCGCCCAAATCGCTCGATCGCAACCATTTCCACGCGCTTGGGCGAGCGGTCGATTCGCTTGGCGATGCGGACGGCGCGGCCACACTCACAGCATTCACGGTTGAGGCGACCGCCGCGGCGCTGCGGCATGTCGAGGTCGAGCCGCGCCAATGGCTCGTATGCGGCGGCGGCCGCCTCAACGCAACGCTGATGCGCGCGCTCTCCTCGAGACTCGGCGTTTCCGTGCGGCCGATCGAAGCGACCGGCTTTGACGGCGATGTGATCGAAGCTCAGTGCTTCGCCTATCTCGCGATACGCTCGCGACGCGGGCTGGCGCTGTCGCTGCCAACGACGACAGGCGCGCCGCATGCGATGACGGGCGGAGTCTTCTGGCCAGCACACGCGCGTGGCGCTGGCGACGAAAAAAACAGGCCCCGCCTAGAGCGGGGCCTGCAGGAGCGCGGCTCGGGGTGAAGGCGCGCTCGCGACGCCGGAGATTGGGGGAGGACCGCCGGCGATTCCAATAACGGAAATCAGTAGCAGACGTTCACCGGCCGGCGGCCGACGTAGCGGCCCCAGGCGTCGTAGGTCGGACGCCAGCGGGTGCAATCGTCATACTCGTATCCACCGTAGTACGGGCCTTGCGAGGCGATGATGGCGCCGGCGGCAAGACCGGCAATGCCTAACCCAATGGCGGGACCCCAATAGCCGTGATGATGATGATGCCAGCCCCAATAGGGATCGGCGGACGCCGGCGCGGAGGCGAGCGTCACTCCGGCTGCGAGAACGAGGGCCGCCAGCGATCCGGCGACCGTCTTTTTCAGTGAAGCGCGCATTGTGCATCTCCAGACTTTAGCGGCGGACCAGAGGCGCGTCGCTGCGGGGGTTCGTGTCGGCCTTACGGGATGATCGCCGACATAGTTTCATGATTGTCGGAGAAACCGGATTCTTCATGCCGGAAAAGTGGCGCGACGGCGCCACAGCATCGTTTTTAACACGATTTCAGTGAGTTAGGTGAACAGCCATTCAGAATAGAGCCCGTTTGGACGTCCCGGTAATCTCCGTCTCATCATTCGCCGCCGCCAGCCGATTCGCCGCGCAGAAAATTGATAATGCCGGAAAAGTCTTCGCCCGAATGGCCCGCCGCGGCGTAGAGCGCATAGAGCTGCGCCGCCTGCGCGCCGAGCGGCGTGGCCGCGCCCGCGCCGGCGGCCGCTTCCTGCGCCAGTTTGAGATCCTTCAGCATCAGCGAAGCGGCGAAGCCGGGCTGGTAGTCGCGGTTCGCGGGGGACGCGGGCACCGGGCCGGGAACCGGGCAATAGGAGGTCAGCGACCACGACTGCCCCGACGAGGCCGAGGCGACATCGAACAAAGCCTGCGCCGACAAGCCGAGTTTCTCGGCGAGCAGGAAGCCTTCGCAGGTGGCGATCATCGTCGCGCCCAGAATCATGTTGTTGCAGATCTTCGCCGCCTGCCCGGCGCCCGCGCCGCCGCAATGGACAATGCGCTTGCCCATCGCACCCAACACCGGCTTAGCCGCCGCGAACGCCGCCGCCGCGCCGCCGACCATGAACGTGAGGCTCGCCGCCGCGGCGCCGGCGACGCCGCCAGACACCGGCGCATCGAGACAGGCCATGCCGGCGGCGGTCCCCATCTCATGCGCGCGCCGCGCGCTGATGACGTCGATGGTCGAACTGTCGATGAACAGCGCGCCGTTGCGGGCTGCGGGCAGGATCACCTCCCAGCAAGCGAGCACATGGCGTCCCGCTGGCAGCATGGTGACGACAATGTCAGCTTCGGCCGCCGCGGCGGAACTCGATTCCGCCGCCTCGACCCCATGCGCCTCCGCACGGCGAATGAGATCGTCGACGAGATCAAACCCGATCACGCGATGGCCGGCCTTGACGAGATTGGCGGCCATCGGACCGCCCATATTGCCCAGACCGATGAAAGCGATTGTCGACATAGCCATGTCCCTCAGGCGCGCAGCATGTCGCGCGCGACGATGACGCGCATGATCTCGTTGGTGCCTTCCAGAATCTGATGCACGCGCAGGTCGCGGACGATCTTCTCGACGCCGTAGTCACTGAGGTAGCCATAGCCCCCGAGCAATTGCAGCGCGTCGTTGGCGGCGGCGAATCCGGCGTCGGTCGCGACCCGCTTGGCCATCGCGCAGAGCCGCGTCGCATCGGGCGCGGAGGCATCGAGTGCGCTCGCGGCGCGCCACAGCAGCGAGCGCGCCGTCTCCAGCGACGTCGCAATGTCCGCGAGGCGAAACTGCAGCGCCTGAAAATCCGCCAGCGGCCGCCCGAACGCCTTGCGCTCGCGCAGATGCGAAAGCGCTTTGGCCAGCGCGGCCTCACCGCCGCCGAGAGAGCAGGCGCCGATGTTGAGCCGGCCGCCGTCGAGCCCCGCCATCGCGATCTTGAAACCCTCGCCCTCGCCGCCCAGCCGGTTCGCGGCGGGAACGCGAACGCCCTGCATGATCACCTGGCGTGTCGGCTGGGCGCGCCAGCCCATCTTGCGCTCGTCAGCGCCGAACGAGAGTCCCTCCATCCCTTTCTCAACGATGAACGCAGATACGCCTGCGGCGCCTTCGCCGCCGCTGCGCGCCATAACGATGTAAACGTCCGCCGCGCCGGCCCCCGAGATGAATTGTTTGACCCCGTCGAGAACATAATGCTCGCGCTCGCGCCGCGCGCGGGTTGTCAGGGCGCCAGCGTCGGAGCCTGAACCAGGTTCAGTCAGGCAGTAACTCGACATATGCTCCATGCTGAGGAGCCTTGGCAGATGAGCGGCGCGCTGCGCTGGGTCGCCGAACCGATCGATCATCCACCCAACCATATTGTGGATCGACAAATACGCCGCGACACAAGGGCAGCCGGTCGCCAATGCCTCGAAAATGACGGTCGAATCGAGTCGGCTCATCCCGGCGCCGCCGCTTTCGTCGCGGACGACGATGCCGCCCATTCCCAGCGCCGCCGCCTCGCGCAGGACATCGACCGGGAAGTGCTTCGCCTCATCCCAGGCAATAGCGTTCGGCGCGAGACGCTCGTCCGCGAAGCGCTTTGCCATGTCGCGGATCGCGGAGTGGTCTGCGGTGAGGGCGAACATCGGGCATCCCGCGGCGAAGATCGCGGCAGGCTAAGCGCATACGCCCTGGGGCGTAAAGGCCTGCTGACGCTTCGGTCGTTCGGAATCAGCCGCCGAGGCCGCCGTTGGGCGAGAAGAACTTCTTCAGCTTGTCCGGCACGCCGTCAAACTCCTTCGCGTCGGGCTCCGGATCTCGTTTTGTGGTGATGTTGGGCCATTGCTTGGCGTAGTCAGCGTTGAGCTTCAACCATGAGTCGAGGCCCGGCTCTGTATCCGGCTTGATTGCGTCGGCTGGGCATTCGGGCTCGCAGACCCCGCAATCGATGCATTCGTCGGGATGGATGACGAGCATGTTCTCGCCTTCATAAAAGCAATCGACTGGACAGACCTCGACGCAGTCCATGTACTTGCACTTGATGCAATTCTCGATCACCACATAGGTCATTAAAGGCACCACCTGAATTTACTTCAGCAGCCTTATAGTGGGACGATCGGCATCCGTCACGCCTGGTCAATCCCTCGGCGGCGCCGCAACCAATCGTTCGCCACGCGCGTTTGACGGCGCTGGTCGTGCGTTCCCGAAGTCAGCGCCACGCGCTGCCGACGGTTGCACCGCTTGCCTCCAAAGCGAACCCCATCGGACCGGCGCAGCAGGTCTTGTTGTGGAACTCCGACGGTCGATCGACCCACTTGCCCGATTAGGGCCCGATTGTCCCGGTATAGATTCTGCAGTTGTTGGGTGTTGATTCGCGTGCGTTGAGAATTCTAGGGGTGGAATAATCAGGGAGACGTTTCAATGACCCGGTCCTCGCCAATCATCTATCCCAAGATAAACTCTACGATGTCGCCTTATACTATTGGCATTGAGGAAGAATATTTCATCAGCAAGATCGAATCGCGCGACACTTGCCAGAAAATGCCGGGAGGGATGGCCAAGGCCTTTCGCGATGGCCGAGGGCCATTCGAGCGCGAACTCCTGCAGTCGCAGATCGAGGCCGTGACGCCGCCCTGCGAAAGCCTGGCCGAGGCGCGAACGCTGATCGCCGGCTACCGGGCGACGCTTGGCGCATTGGGCGCCGAACATGGATACGCCATTGTGGCGGCCGGCACGCATCCCAAAGCACTATGGTCGCGTCAGCGCGCGACAGACGCCACACGCTATCGGGCGGTCATGCGCGATCTGCAAATGCTGGGGCAGCGCAACATGGTTTGCGGCCTGCATGTGCATGTTTCGGTCCCCGATCCGGACAAGCGCGTCGCGCTGATGGGACGCATAACGCCATTCCTTCCCTTGTTGCTGGCGCTCTCGACCTCTTCACCGTTCTGGCAGGGCCGCTCAACCGGGCTTATGGGCTATCGGCTCGCTTCTTATGATGAGTTGCCGCGCACCGGATTGCCCGACCAATTCGATTCCGCGGCCGACTATGACCAGTACATCGAAACCATGGTGGCGGCGCGGGCGATCAAGAACGCCAGCTACGTCTGGTGGGCCGTGCGCCCCTCGCTCCACTACCCGACGCTCGAACTGCGGGTTGCCGATTCCTGCACCCGCATCGACGACGCGATCGCGATCGCCGCGCTCTATCGCTGCCTGGTGCGCAAGCTCGATCGCGATGAAACCCTCAATGCAAATCCAGGAGCCGCTTCGCGGGCGATCGCGCTGGAAAACAAATGGCGCGCCCAGCGCTATGGCATCCGCGGTTCGTTCGTCGACGAACGGCGGCGCGAAGCCTTATCGGTCAAGGAGACTCTGGACGATCTGATCGACCTCATCGGCGAGGACGCCGAAGCGCTCGGATGCCTTGACGAAGTTTTGTCGGCGCGCACCATTATAAAGCGTGGCGCTTCAGCCAATTGTCAGATTGCAATTTTCGAGGCGGCGCGCAAGAGCGGCGCCAAAAAATCGGACGCGCTCAATGCGGTCGTTGACTGGCTGGCGGCGACGACCGCGGAAAGCGGCGCGAGCGCCGGTCGCGGCGAAAAACCGGAGATGCGGCGAGCCAACGCTCGGAACGTTTCGTCAGGAGGCGAGCAGCTTTGCCTATAACCAAGGACGTCGGAAAAGGGTCTTGATCGTGTGCAGATGGATCGCCTACATCGGTAGGCCAATTTTTGTCGACGCTCTGGTTGTTCGTCCCGCATTCTCGCTCGTCGAGCAGAGCCTCAATTCCAAACTTTCGTTTCGCTCCGACGGCAGCATCCTCGCCACCAACGGCGATGGCTTTGGTCTGGGATGGTACATGCATCGGCGCGAGCCGGGGCTTTTCAAGACCGCGGAACCGGCCTGGGCCAACGAAAATATCAACGAAATATGCTCGCAGCTTCAGGCGCGGATTTTCATGGCGCATATCCGCGCCGCCTCGACCGGCGCCATCCAGCGGACAAACGCGCATCCATTCAAATACAAGAACTGGCTGTTTCAACATAACGGCTATCTCGCGCATTTCGACATCATCCGGCGCGACCTGCAATTCGACATCGGCGAGGAATATTTCGGCTTTCTCAAGGGAACCACCGACAGCGAAACAATGTTTCTCCTCGCGCTGACCTACGGTTTGGAAGACAATCCCAAACTCGCTATGGAACGCGTCATCGAGCGGACCCGGCGGGCCTGCGAGGAACGAGGCGCGCCTTTCGAGCTCATCATGTCTACGGCGCTGAGCGACGGATCGAGCCTTTACACGCTGCGTTTCGCCTCGGGGATCCACGTCCACAGCCAATATTATTCAACCCACGCCGCCTGCATGCAGGATATCGACGACAATGCTTCTGCAGTGCCGCCGCGGAGCGTCGTCGTCGTTTCGGAACCGCTTGATCAATCGATGGAGCATTGGACGGAAATGCCCGTGGGCGCGTTTGCGACGATCCGTGATGGAGCCATCCAGATCGAGAGTTTGTGCGTGGATTGAGGAGTTCCCTATGTGTGGCATTGCCGGACAATATCGTTTCAGATCAGCAGAGGCCTCGCTGGCTGGGCTGGAGAAGGTCAATCTGCGCCAGTCGGCGCGCGGGCCCGATGCGAGCGGCGCATTTGCCGCTGGCGCAGTGGCGCTGGGGCATCGGCGCTTAAAGATTTTCGATCTGAGCGAGCGCGCCGCACAACCGATGGTCGATCACGAGTTGGGCCTCGCGTTGACGTTCAACGGCGCGATTTACAATTTCCATCAATTGCGCGGCGAGCTCGAGGCCAAGGGTTACCGCTTCTTCTCGCAAAGCGACACGGAGGTTTTGCTGAAGGCCTGGCACGCCTGGGGAAAGGCCTGCGTCGGCCGGCTCAGCGGCATGTTCGCCTTCGCCATCTGGGAGCGCGACAGCGGCAAGCTTGTCCTCGTTCGCGACCGCATGGGCATAAAGCCGCTCTACTACGCACGCACGAAGGATGGATTCGAGTTCGCCTCGTCCCTGCCCGCGCTGCTGGAATTTGACGGCATCGACACGTCGATCGACCCGGTCGCGCTGCACTATTATCTGACGTTCCATGCTGTGCCGGAGCCGCTCACCATCCTTGCAGGCGTTCGAAAAGTCCCCGCCGGCGCGATTCTGACGATCCACCCGGACGGCGCCAGCAAGGAAGAAATCTATTGGCGGTTGCGGATCGACGAGCAGCGCGCCGACCATCGGCGAAGCGCGGACGACTGGGTCGCTGCGACCCGAGACGCTCTGACCTTGGCGACAAACCGCCAGCTCGCCGCCGATGTGCCGATCGGCGTACTGCTGTCGGGCGGGCTGGATTCATCGCTGCTGGTGGCGCTCGCGGCGGAAAAGCGCGGCTCGGACATCAATACGTTTTCCATTGGGTTTGAGGGCGCGCGGGGCGAGGCGGGCGACGAATTCTTCTACTCGGATATTGTCGCAAAGCGGTTCGGCACGCGGCACTTCCAGATGTTCATCTCCAATCAGGGACTTGAGGATTCGCTCGCCGATTGCGTCGGCGCGATGTCGGAGCCGATGGTCAGTCACGACAATATCGGCTTCTACCTGCTCTCGCGCGAAGTTTCCAAACACGTGAAGGTGGTGCTTTCCGGGCAGGGCGCGGACGAGGTCTTCGCTGGCTATCACTGGTTTCAGGCGCACGACGGGGGCGCGAATTCGGTTCCGCAGCTTGCGGGACAAATCCTCGACAGAGTGGCGGACCGCTCGTTCGCCGACTGCCAGCGCCTGGTGGCTCCAGACTTTCGCACGGCCGAACATTCGCGAACATTTCTGGAGGCGCTCTGCGCGCAGAACGGGTCGGCGAGCCTCGTCGACAACATGCTGGTTTACGAGAGCACCTTCGCGCTGGCCAACGGTCCGCTGGGCCGCGTCGACAACATGACGATGGCGTCGGGGCTTGAGGCGCGCGTGCCATTCCTCGACGAGGCCGTGGTGAACTTGGCGGCCAGGATGCCGCTTGACGCCAAGCTCGCGGACGGCGGCAAGGCCGTACTGAAGCGAGTCGGACGCGACCTGCTGCCGACGGAAATTGTCGACCGGCCAAAAGGCTACTTTCCGGTTCCCGCGCTGAAATACCTGCACGGGGAAACGTTGCAATTGCTGCGGCGTGTGCTCTCGCCGGAGAACCTCCGTCGCCGCGGCCTTTTCAATCCGGCCGAGGTCCAGCCGATGCTGGACAACCCCTCGGACTATCTGACGCCGACCGGCGGATCGAAACTCTGGCAGATCGGATTGCTCGAGTACTGGCTGCAATGCCATGGGCTGTGACGGCCTTTTTAAGGCGGCGCGAACATGTCGGCGACCGCAACCTCGATGCCCGGAGGATCGAGCCGCAACATCCCTTCGCCCAAAATGCGCGTCTCGATGATGTCGCCCTTCCCGCGCTTGTGATGGATGAGGCTGCGCGCATCCGGATCGAGGATAAGGTAGTGCATGACGCTGGGCAGCGAGAAATAGCCGCGCAGCTTCGCGCCGTGATCGACCGCCGCCGTGCTGGGCGAGAGAACCTCGACCATGATGACGGGGTCGGGAATCTCGATCGCGTCCGGCGGCGGCGGTGGGCAAACGACGAGGGCATCGGGCTCGAATGCATTTCTCTGGCCGACCCGCACGGTCATCCCATCCGGAAACATCCGGCAAGGCAAATGCGCTTTGGCGATCGCCGCGTCGAGCGATTTCTGCGCGGCGTATTTGGTCAAGGCATGGAGTGCCCGCTCTGGCGCCATGAGGACCGGGTAGCCGTCGCGCAACTCCCACTTACCCGAACGACCTTCCGCCCAAGTCAGGAATTGGCTCGAATCCAGCACTTGTTGCGCGGCGTTTGACATGACCGAACGTACCACGCGGGCCCGATTTGCGAAACCAGCGCGGGGAGAGCTAGCCGACACACCGCTGCGCCGCACCGCCCGCCTCCGCCGCTCACCCCATCGTCGGAATATTGAAGTTGGCGCCGTCCTTCACGCCCGAGGGCCAACGCGCGGTGATGGTCTTGGTCTTGGTGTAGAAGCGGATCGAATCGGGGCCGTGCTGGTTGAGATCGCCAAACCCCGAGCGCTTCCAGCCGCCGAACGTGTAATAGGCGACCGGCACGGGAATCGGAATGTTGACGCCGACCATGCCGACCTGAACCTTTGAGGCGAAGTCGCGCGCGGCGTCGCCGTCGCGCGTGAAGATCGCGACGCCGTTGCCGTATTCATGATCGTTGCACAGGCCGAGCGCCTCGGAATAATTCTTGGCGCGCACGACCGACAGCACCGGGCCGAAAATCTCTTCCTTGTAGATGCGCATATCCTTGGTGACGTTGTCGAACAGGCAACCGCCGAGATAGAAGCCGTTCTCATAGCCCTGCATTTTGAAGCCGCGCCCGTCGACGGCGAGTTTTGCGCCCTCCTTGACGCCGATATCAATGTAGGACCTGACCTTGTCGAGATGCGCTTTCGTCACCAGCGGGCCGTAATCGGCGGAGGCGTCGGTGGACGGGCCGATTTTCAGCGATTCCACGCGCGGAATCAGCCGGCGCATCAATTCGTCGGCGGTCTTCTGCCCCACCGGCACCGCGACCGAAATCGCCATGCAGCGCTCGCCGGCCGAGCCATAGCCAGCGCCCATCAGCGCGTCGACCGTCTGGTCCATGTCGGCGTCAGGCATGACGACCATGTGGTTCTTGGCGCCGCCGAAACACTGCACGCGTTTGCCGTTGGCGGTGCCGCGCGAATAAATGTACTGCGCGATCGGCGTCGAGCCGACGAAGCCGATCGCCTGGATGTCGGGATCATCGAGGATCGCGTCGACGGCTTCCTTGTCGCCGTTGACGACATTGAGAATGCCGGGAGGGCCGCCCGCCTCGATGAAGATTTCCGCAAGCCGCATCGGCACCCCGGGGTCGCGCTCGCTCGGCTTCAGGATGAAGGCGTTGCCGCAGGCGATGGCCGGCGCGAGTTTCCATAACGGGATCATCGCCGGAAAGTTGAACGGCGTGATGCCGGCGACGACGCCGAGCGGCTGGCGCATCGAATAGGAATCGATGCCGGGGCCGGCGCCGTCGGTGAATTCGCCCTTCATCAGATGGGGAACGCCGAGCGCGAATTCGACGACCTCGACGCCGCGCTGGATGTCGCCCTTCGCGTCGGCGATCGTCTTGCCGTGCTCGCGGGCGAGGATGTCGGCGAGCTCGTCGTTGTATTTGGCGATCAGGTCGAGAAACTTCATCAAGACGCGGGCGCGGCGCTGCGGATTGGTCGAGCCCCAGCCGAGCTGGGCCGCCTTGGCGTTGGCGACGGCGGCGGTGAGTTCTGCCTTTGAGGCGAGCGCGACGGTGGCCCGCACCGTGCCGTCCATCGGCTGAAAAACCTCGGCCGTGCGGCCCGAAGTCCCCGCGACATGCTTGCCGCCAATAAAGTGCCCGTAGGTGATCATCCGTTCCTCCCGCGAATAGCTTTTCGTAGCGCGCATTATGCCTTATGTTTCTTGCACAGCAACGCGGGATATCGCGCAGCATGGGTGCAAGAATTGGCTTAGCTGATCGCCCCAGCTCCAAATTTTTCCAAGGTTTTCGGCTTTTTTGTCAAGCATTTTGCCAAATATCTCAAAGCTTTTTGCCAAGTTTTTCCAAACTATCTGTTGGCTGTTTTGCGGGATATCAATACGTTACAGGCGAAAATGGCGGCTTTCTGCTTTCTGCGGGTGTTGCGGTCGCTGCTCTGCCTCGCGCCCAGCACTCGCGGTCTCGCTCGAACTTTCAGGCTAGCACAGTTTCCCGTTTTCCGAAAGAGTTGCGGCGATGTTACCCTCTCCGGCCGATAATTCCCTGGTCATGATGGGTGTCTTATCCAGACAAGTCCCTCACCGAGGCCAAGACAACTCTTGGTCATCGTCAGGCCCGGTATCGGCTCGTCGTCTCGGACTGGAATAGGCGTGTAGCCAGCAAAGCCAAATATGCCTCTTGCGTGAATTGTTGTTGGGTTCATGTATCGGACATAGGCCAGCTCATTCCCATCGCCATCCCTTACAATTAGCGTGCTTAAATCGCCATTGCGATCAATGTGAGAACTGCCTCCCTCAAGAGCACGAAATTCGTTCTTACCTAATTCATTCTTGCTTATGGTCGCAACAAGTTTCTTGCCAGTTCTGTCAAAGATTCGAGCTTCTATCTGTATTCCACCTGTCGTTCTTTCGATTGCAAACGCATTACACACGTCCGGTTCTGTACCCATCTTAATCAAAGTCATAACACCTAGGCCGAGTCGATAATAAGTATTGGTCCCCAGCAGCAACTTCATTGATCCATGAGGAACTTCGGAAGGAAAACACGGCGCGTCAGTATCGTGTTCATTACCGGCTTGAATGGAACCAACAACTTCGACATCTGGTATGCGAGACGGCCCGACAATTATGTAGATGGCCGCAGAGGCTACAGCAATACAGAAACTAGCTAAGAGCCACGGCTTAATCGGAAGTTCAGCCAGAAGAACGACGCACGTTCCGAAAGCGCCGCTAAAGAGAGCCCATCCATGATTCTCGGGCCACACATTGTGCGCCTCAAAAATGAAATACAAAGCCAAGACGGCGGCTTCTGCAAGCCTCTTTCGGAATGGATCCATTGTCCAATATCTTTCATGTTCCGCATACTCTTGCTGGCCGTCGCTACTCCAAATTCGTGTGCCGTGTCCGCATCGTCTCGACGCTCTCGCCGAGCCTGTCACGCAGTTTCAGCACGATGATTTCGAACAGCAGCATTTGCGCGGTCTCGAACAGCGACCCCATTGGCAGAACCGACACGGCGCCGCCCTGATCGTTGGCCATCGTCTGCGCGGGAATGAGAAATTTCACGTCGGCGCGCAGCGTCGTGCGTCCATCCGGCAGTGAGGAGACGACGGCGACGCGGGCGCCCGCCTGCTTCGCGACGTCGATCAGCGCGTCGCCGATATTCGAGGCCCCCGGACCGGCGGAAATGAACAGCAGATCGCCCGCGCCCAGCGGCGGGGTCGTCATATCGGCGACGACATGCACGTCGAGCCCGAGGTGGAACAGCCGCATCGCGAGCCCGCGCATCTGCAGCCCCTCGCGCCCGGCCCCGTATATGGTGATGCGCCTGGCCGCCAAGAGGCTCTCGATCAGCGGATCGGCGGCGGCGGCGGGAAGCCGCTTGAACACCGCCTTGAGATCGCCCAACGCCCGCGCCGCCAGCTCCGCCAGGCCTTCATCATCCCTCCCGCTCATGCCGAACCTCCCGGCGCCCGCTGTGGGGCGCTCGCGAGCGCAATAGGACAATTTGCGGCGACGGCCAAGCTGTTGCGCTGCATGTTGTCGAGGTCGGCCACGATCGCCATGATCGACTGTTCGACAATTGCCCTGCGTGGCGCAGGCGCGCGAAGCCATCCACGCCAAACTTGTGCGGCGGATTTTCCTACGACTTCACGTCAGATTGTATCGTGGCCGCAGCTCGTCGACTTGCGCGGGCGTCAGAGGCCGGATTGGCTGCGAGCGAAGCATTAGAAACAGCTTCGCGGTTTCTTCCAGTTCTTCAGTCGCAAATTGCGCGTTGGCGAGCGACGAACCGGCGACGACCGGACCGTGGTTGGCCAGCAGCACGGCGTGATGACGGCCCGCGAGCTTTTCGACGGCTTTCGCGAGCGCCTCGTCGCCTGGCGGAAAGTAGGGAACCAGCGGCAGACGGCCGACCCGTATGACGAAATAGGCCGTCAGCGGCGGCAGGACATCGGCAGGGTCAACATCCCTGAGAATGCTGACCGCGACGGAATGCGTGGAATGCAGATGCACGACGGCGCGCGCATCCGCGCGTTGCCCGTACATGCCGAAATGCAGGAAGGCCTCCTTGGTGGCGGGGTCGCCGTCGACGAACCGGCCCGACGCGTCGAACCGCGATAGTTTCGCGGGGTCGAGCGCGCCGAGCGAGGCGTTGGTCGGCGTCATCAGAGTGCTTCCATCCGCAAGCCTGACACTGATGTTGCCGGTGGATCCGAAGGTCAGGCCGCGCTGAAACAGCGAGGCCCCGACACGGCAGATCTCGTCTCGCGCCTTCGCCTCTTCGCTCATGCTCCAACCCCCAACTGACGAGACGATCAACTCAAGCTCTTCCACGCTTTGATGAAAAAGTCAGGCGCGCCGAAATTGCCCGATTTCAGCGCCAGAGCGACGTCCGGCGCGCCGATGCTGCGCGTCCAGGGAACGCCCGGATCGATCTCCGGACCGATCTGCAAGGCGTTCACCCCCAACGCCCCGACCACGGCTCCCGAGGTTTCGCCGCCGGCAATCAGAAACCGGGCGTAGCCCTTCGACAGCAGCAACCGCCCGACCTCCGCCAGCAGCTTTTCCACGAGTTCGCCGGCATACGCGACGCCGAGTTGTTCCTGCACCGCGCGCACGGTGGCGGGATCGGCGCTGGAATAAACGAGCGGCGGATGCGCGGCGCCCGACGCGATGACCCAGTCGGCCACGCCGCGCGCGGTGGTCGCGCCGGAGGCAATCTCCAGGGCGTCCAGGCGGAGCGCGGGAGCGCCGGCGTCGATCGCGGCCTGAACCTGTCCTCGCGTCGCGGCGGAACATGAACCTGCCAAAATCACCGACCTGCCGGGCGGCGCCTTGAGCGTCGTCGGCGCGGAATTTGCTGCGAGCTTTTTGGCAGCGCGAAAATTGTCCGGGAGTCCCATCGCGATGCCGGACCCGCCGGTGATCAGCGGCATGTCCGCGCAGGCAAGGCCGATCGTGCGCAGATGCTCGTCGCGGATCGCATCGACAATCACGAAACGCTCGCCTGCAGCTTTCGCCTTCTCGAATGCCTCGCGGACTGCCGCCGCGCCGCAATCGACGATTGCGAGCGGCACCAGACCAACCTTGCCGCTGACCTGCCTTTGCAGCACGCGAACGAGGCTGGAGTCCCGCATCGGCGTGAGGGGATGATCCTTCATCGGGCTTTCCGACAACAAAACGTCGCCGACGAACAGATAGCCCCAATAGATCGATCGTCCAGCCGCCGGAAACGCCGGGCAGGCTATCGTGAAGTCGGCGCCGATGCTCTCCAGCAGCGCTTCGGCGACGGGACCGATGTTGCCGGCGTCGGTGGAATCGAAGGTCGAGCAATATTTGAAGATCAATTGCTCGGCGCCCGCCGCGCGCAGCGCCTTAGCGGCGTTGAGCGACATCGCGACGGCCTCGGCGGCGGGGATAGTCCGGGATTTCAGCGCGACAACCACAGCGTCCGCATCGCCGAGGTTCCGGCCATCGGGCAGCCCGCCAATAACCTGGACGGTCTTCATGCCCTGACGCGAGATCATCAGCGCGAGGTCCGTGGCCCCGGTCAAATCGTCAGCGACAGCGCCTAGAAGCATGGATCGTTTCTCAGCCTTGGTTGGACAGACGCCTCGATGTGAACCTCAGCCGCTAGGCTGTGGCGCCCTCGATGATCTCGTAACCCGTGTCGATGACGAGCGGCTCGGGGCTGCGCACCGGGCGTTCGATGATCTTCTCGACCGCTATCCGGCCAATCAGATATCGGTTGGACCTGATGGTTGAGAGGGGGGTTGGCAAGGCTTGGCCGATCTCCAACCCGTTGAAACCAAAGACGGCGAGTTCGTCTTTGAGTTTTATGTTGGCGCCGATGCAGTGAAAGACGCCGCCCACCGCCATGTCGTCATTCGAGAAGACGGCGACGTCGATATCCGGAGATCGCTTGAGCAGATGCGCGAGCATCGCGCGGCCCGCAAGCGTCGAACTGGGCGCATCGACGATAGCGTCCGACACGATGCTCAGCCCGCTCTCCGCGAGCGCCTGAACGAGGCCCTCATAACGCAGGTGGGCGCGGCGATCCTGCTTCCAATCGTGCCCGACATAGCCGAAACGCCGGTAGCCACGCTCGACCAGATATTTCCCGGAATCATAGCCCGCCCGCCTATGCGAAAATCCGACGGCGACATCGATCGGCGTGGAATCGATGTCCATGAGTTCGGCAACGCGAATGCCGCTCTGTTTCAGCATGTCGCGGGTTGTCTGCGTGTGCTCGAACCCGACGATAATCATTGCCGCCGGCTTCCAGCCAAGCAAGGAGCGAACCAGGGCTTCTTCGGCCTGCGTCTTGTAATCGGTGACGCCGACGACCGGCTGGTAACCGGAATCGCCGAGCGCGTCGTGCACGCCTCGCAAGACCTCGGCGAAAACAATGTTGGACAATGAGGGGATGATCACGCCCATCAGGTTGGACCCGGCCGAGGCTAAAGATCCCGCCACAAGGTTGGGGACGTAGCCAATCTCCCGCACGGCAGCCATGACCTTGGCGCGGGTCTTTTCGGAGATCGGCCCCTTATTCCGTATGATTCGCGATACGGTGATCTCGCTCACCTGCGCCAGCGCAGCCACATCGGCCAGCGTGATGGCTGACTTGCGGTTCGGCGTCCTCGCGTTTCCCTGCGCCATTGGTTCGGCTCTCGGTGTCAACGCACGGGTTGAGTGACCTATCAATCCTTGCGCATAGGCTGGCTGGCTTGCAAAGGCCTCTTTCCAGCGAGAATGCAAATCCGCGTTGACTGGCTGGGGAAATCGCTCCATCATGACAGCGCTGTCATAATTTTACAAGCCTTTGCATTTGAACGAGGCTTTGTCGCGGAAGTGTTGGTTGCTTCGCGATAACCTCTCGATAAAGCGACAGGCAAAGAAGATCCCGGAGCGAAATCGCACCATGGGCTCGGTCGAAGCAATAAGGGTCGGCGTCGTTGGCCTTGGCTCGATGGGGCTAGGCATGGCGACATCCCTGGTGAAGAGAGGCATCGCCGTCTCAGGATATGACCTCAACCCCGCAGCGGCTGCGCAGCTTGTCCAGGCGGGGGGCCGATCAGCCGACAGTGCGGCGGAAGCGGCCCGAGGCGCCGACGCGCTTGTTGTCGTCGTGGTCAATGCGGACCAAACCGAAGCGGTCCTCTTTGGCGACGGCGCCGCAGCGCGCGAAATGCAGCCCGGCGGCGTGATCGCCGCCTGCGCGACCATGGCTCCTCAGGACGCGCGGCGCCTGGCGGACAAGGCCTCAGCTTCGGGGCTGCTCTATCTCGACGCGCCGATCAGCGGAGGCGCGGTCAAGGCGGCGGCCGGTCAGCTCACGATCATGGCGTCGGGCTCTCCTGAAGCCTTCGAGAAAGCGCATCCTGTCCTGGAAGCGATGGCCGGAACCGTGCACCGCCTCGGCGACGCCGCCGGAATTGGCGCCTCTTTCAAGATGGTCAACCAGTTGCTCGCGGGCGTCCATATTGCGGCGGCCTGCGAAGCCATAACGTTCGCCGCGCGACTCGGGCTCGATCTTCCCACAGTGTACGAAGTCATCACAGGGTCAGCCGGCAACTCCTGGATGTTCGAGAACCGGGTCCCGCATATCCTCGAAGGCGACTACAGCCCGCGCAGCGCAATCGATATATTCATCAAGGATCTTGGAATCGTCAGCGATATGGGCCGTCACGAAAAGTTTCCTCTGCAGCTCTCCGCCACCGCTTTGCAATTGTTCCTGGCGACCGCAGCCGCGGGGATGGGACGCGACGACGATGCGTCCGTCGCGCGGATGATCGCACGACTGACGGGCGTCGCGTTGCCTGAATCCGCGAAGAGGGAGTGAAGGCCCGGCCCCGGAACACAAGGCGGCCCTCGGGCCGGCGCTCGCGCAATTTTCAGCGACCCTTTCGCATCAGGCCGTCACGTATTGCCGCCAGTTGTGGGCTTCCTTGAAGCCGAGCACTTCACGGGTCTTCTTGTTCGACAACGGCGCTTCAAACTTGCCCATTTCGCGCGTGATCTTCACTTTCGGGCAGGCTTTCGCCAGGAACTCCCGCGTCGGCGTGTTCAGCGTGATCGTGTCGTTGACCGCATTGAAGACCTGATAGCCGAGCCCGTCCTTCTGGAGGCACAGGTGCACGATCTCGCCGAGATCGCGGGCGTCGATGTAACTCCAGGCGTTGCGCTTGCGCGACAGCGGCTCGGCGAGGAACTTGGGGAACATCGCGTATTCGTGCGGCTCGATGACGTTGCCGATCCGCAGCGCATAGATGTCGGCGTCATAGCGCATCGCAAACGCGCGCGCGGTCTTCTCGTTGACGACCTTCGAGAGTCCGTAGGAATCCATGGGGTCGGAGTCGTAATTCTCTTCGAGAGGGAAGCTGTGATAGTCCTTGTCGCCCTCCGCGAAGCAAACGCCGTAGGTCGTCTCGCTCGACGCGATGATCACCTTGCGAACGCCCAGTTTCATTGCGGCTTCGATCACATTGTAGGTGCTGGCTACGTTGGATGTGAACGTGACATTGTCGGGTTCGATCAGCACGCGCGGAATGGCGGCGAAATGCACGACCGCTTCGGGCGCGGCCGGGGTTTTCCCCGCTTCAAAGCCGTCAAAGCCAAAATGCGTCGTCAGCGCATTGAACGCCTGGCCATTGTCGGTGAGATCGGCGATCAGAGTGTTGACGCCTGGCAGGTCGAGCGGCTTCAGATCGACGTTGAGGATCTTGTAGCCTTTGGCCAGAAGGTGGGGAATGGCATGTTTGCCCGCCTTGCCCGCGCCTCCGGTGAATACGATTCGCTTGGTCATATGTGCTCCTTTGATGCAATTCTGGTTTTGGGCATTGCCTGCGTTCTCTTGCCCGGATGCATAGGCCATAGGTTAGTGAAAGCATAGACTTGCAGTTTGACCGAGAGAAAGACTCGCCAATGCGTGCTAGAGGCTCGGCATGGATTGGGACAACGTCCGGGTTTTTCTGGCGGTGGCGCGCAGCGGCCAATTTGTCGCCGCGGCGAAGCGGCTGCGGCTCGACCATGCGACCGTCAGCCGGCGCGTCGCCGCGCTTGAGGCGGCGCTTGGCGCAAGACTGTTCGAGCGGCGCACCACCGGCGCGACGCTGACCAGCGCGGGCGAGCGCTTTCTCGGCGCCGCCGAAGAAATGGAAACAGCGTTCCTGCACGCGCAGGCCGAGATTGGCGACATCGATGTCGAACTCAGCGGCGACGTGCGCATCGGCGCGCCGGACGGTTTTTCCACCTATTATCTCGCCGCGGCGCTGCGCGAATTCGTCGAGCGACATCCCGGCATTCGGATTCAACTGGTGCCGATGCCGCAGGTCATCCCGCTGGCGCGGCGCGAAGTCGATATTGTCGTCGTGCTCGACAAACCGGAGGCGGGCCGTTTCGTCGCGCGAAAACTCACCGACTATTCGCTCGGCCTCTACGCCAGCGCCGCCTACCTCGAGGCCAACGGCGCGCCGCGCGAGGCGGCCGACCTTAGCCGCCATCGGCTCATCGGCTATGTCGAGGAGCACGCTTTTTCATCCGCGCTCGATTACGTGCGCGAACTCTATGGCGGAGCGCCCACCATTTTTGAGTGCGCCAGCGCGGTGACGCAGCTTGAAGCGCTACGCGCCGGCGTCGGGATTGGCGTGGCGCATCATTACATCGCCCGACGCTTCGCCGATCTTGCGCCCGTGCTGCCCGAGCGGCGCGCCTTTCGCGCCTATTGGATCGTCACCCACGAGGACACGCGCGGGCTCGGGCGCATCAAGGCGGTGCACGAGCACCTTGTCGCCTGCGTTGGTAGGGACGAGGCGAAGTTTCTCTAGCCAGCAAGCCGGAAGGTGCTGTGCTTCCGCCAAGAACCACGCGAGAGGCGTGTCTTGATGACAGAAAACTCGCCGCTAAGCGGCCCGCGAAGCGGAGCCGACAACCTTCGAATCGCGTCGGCGGCGGACGGCTACGCTTGCGGCGCCCGGGTTCGGATATGAGATGCCGGCTTGAAAGACGCCGCCAACGGCGCCAATCTCAGTCGACCGAGCGCTCCATCCGGAGACTCTCGGTCTAAGGGAGATGTCCCGGGAGGCGACGATGGCGACGTTCAAATTGAACGGGCAGGAGAAAAGCTTCGACGGCGATCAAGCCATTCCAGCCCTTTGGTATCTGCGCGATATCGCCGGTCTGACCGGCACCAAGTTCGGTTGCGGCGTCGCGGCTTGCGGCGCTTGCACGATCCACCTTGACGGCGACGCCGTTCGCGCCTGTCAGACGCCGATGTCCGCCGTCGCCGACAAGTCCATCACCACCATCGAGGGATTGGACCCCAACGGAAATCATCCGTTGCAGGTCGCCTGGCGCGATCTCAACGTGCCGCAATGCGGCTACTGCCAAGCCGGCCAAATTATGCAGGCCGCCGCGCTGCTGAAAGACAAGCCGCAGCCCACCAACGCCGATATCGACGAAGCCATGTTCGGCAACATCTGCCGGTGCGGAACCTATCAGCGGATCCGCGCGGCCATCCACCAAGCGTCGAAGGGAGGCTGAGATGACCCACATCATCAACGTCAGCCGCCGCGAAATCCTCAAAGGCGCCGCCGCCGGCGGCCTTGCGCTGTCGATCGGCATCCCGCCGCCGAATGCGGCTCTCGCCGCCGAACCCAAATATGGCGCCGACGGCATGCCGCACGGCTGGGTGAACGACCCGCGCGTGTTCGTCGGCGTCGCGTCCGATGGAACCGTATCGATCGTCTGCCATCGCTCCGAGATGGGCCAAGGCGTGCGCACCGGCATGCCGCTCATCGTCGCCGACGAAATGGAGGCCGATTGGTCGAAGGTGAAAATCGTCCAGGCGCCGGGCGACGAAGTCGCGTTTGGCAATCAAGACACCGACGGATCGCGTTCCACACGTCATTTCATGCGGCCGATGCGCCAGTGCGGCGCCGCGGCGCGCATGATGCTCGAAGCCGCCGCCGCCAAGAAGTGGGGCGTCGATGTCGGCGATGTCGAGGCCAAGAACAACGAAGTCATCAACAAGAAGTCCGGCGCCAAACTCGGCTACGGCGAATTGGCCGCCGATGCCGCCAAGATGCCGGTCCCCGCTGCCGACGCGCTGAAGCTCAAGTCGCCCGAGGCCTTCCGCTACATCGGCAAGGAAGGCGCCAAGATCGTCGATGGATTCGACATCACCACCGGGCGGGCGCGCTACGGCCAGGATGTGTTGCTGCCGGGAATGAAGTTCGCCGTCATCGCCCGCCCGCCGGTGATGGGCGGCAAGGTGAAGACCTACAACGAACCCGCGGCGATGGCAGTGCCGGGCGTCGTGAAGGTCGTGACCATTCCCGCGCCAGACTTGCCCTCGGCTTTCCTTCCGGTCGGCGGCGTCGCAGTCGTGGCTGACAACACGTACGCCGCCATCAAGGGGCGCGAAGCGTTGGGGGTCACATGGGACGACGGACCCCACGCGGTTTATGATTCCGTGGCCTATCGCAAGGATCTCGAAGAGACAGCGCGCAAGCCGGGTCTCGTCGTTCGCAAAGACGGCGATTTCGACGCGGCGCTGAAGGGCGCCGCCAAGACCATTGAGGCGGAATACTACGTCCCCCATCTCGCGCATGCGACGATGGAGCCGCCCGCGGCCACCGCCGTCGTCAAGGACGGCTCGTGTGAAGTCTGGACCAGCGTCCAGAGCCCGCAGGCAGCGCATGATCTTTGCGCCAAGGCGACGGGCATCGCGCCTGAAAAGGTCAAGGTGAACGTCACGCTGCTAGGCGGCGGTTTCGGGCGCAAATCGAAGCCGGATTTTGCGGTCGAAGCGGCGCTCATTGCGAAGGCGATGGACGGCGTTCCGGTGAAAGTCGTATGGACACGCGAGGACGACATCCGCAACGGCTATTATCACACCGTGTCGCTCGAACGACTGGTCGCCGGTCTCGATGCCTCGGGAAAGACGGTCGCCTGGCTGCATAATTCGACAGCGCCAACGATCCTCGCCTTGTTCGCGCCCGATCCCAAGCACGAGATGCCGATCGAGCTCGGCATGGGCCTCGTCGACAATCCATTCGCGGTTCCCAACATGCGCATGGAAAACGGCGAAGCGCCCGCCCACACCCGCATCGGCTGGTATCGCTCGGTGTCGAACATCTCGCACGCCTTCGCGATCCAGTCGTTCGCCGGCGAGCTCGCCGCCGCCGCCGGCAAGGACCAGAAAGACTATCTTCTCGATCTTATCGGCCCGGCGCGGATCGTCGACGCCAATAAGGCCGTGGAGAATTTCTGGGACTACGGCGAGAACGTCGCGGTCTATCCGATCGACACGGGACGGCTGCGCAAAGTCGTCGAACTTGTCGCCGACAAAGGCGAATGGGGGCGCAAACTCCCCGCCCGACATGGCCTCGGCATCGCCGCGCACCGTAGCTTTACGACCTATGTCGCGGTGATCGTGGAGGCCGCCGTCGACGATGCCGGCAAGTTGTCGATTCCGCGCGTCGACATCGCCATCGATCCGGGGCACTTCGTCAACCCTGACCGAATCCGCTCCCAGCTCCAGGGCGCGGTGATCATGGGCATCGGCCTGGCGATGAGCAGCCAGATCACTTACAAAAACGGACGTGTCGTGCAGTCGAACTTCGACGACTATCTCGTCACGCGAATGCCTGACATGCCCCAAGTCACCAATGTCCACATCACGCCGGCGGACTATAAGCTGCCGCCCGGCGGCGTCGGCGAACCCGGCGTGCCGCCGGTCGCGCCGGCGCTCACCAACGCCATCTTCGCCGCCATCGGCAAGCGCATTCGCACGCTGCCGATCGGCGCGCAGTTGAAGGCCTAGGCGCGGCGCGCCGGGATAAGGCAAGGAGGCGGGCCGCCCAAGCGGTCCCGCCTCCTTTGCGCAGTCACGCCAAGGCGCAGCTCAATTTCGGCGACTGCCTCTCCTATGCCTGCGCGAGCGTTAGCAACGCCGATTTGTTGTTCAAGGGCGAGGATTTTCTAGCGACGGATATCCGTCGAGCGTGAAATGACCTATCGCTTCGCCCATTCCTCCACCAGCGCGAACAAACCCCGCGCCGCCTGGACTTCGCCGCCCTCCGGGCCGTGCGAACGCGCGGCGGGGTTCCAGGCGTAAATGTCGAAATGCGCCCATGCCTTGGCGTTCGCGACAAAGCGGCGCAGAAACAGCGCGGCGGTGAGCGATCCCGCGAATGGCGAGCCGGGCGCGTTGGTGAGGTCGGCGATCTTGCCGGCGATCATCGAATCGTAGGGCGCCCACAGCGGCATGCGCCACAGCGGATCGCGCGCGGCGCGCGAGTGGCGGGCGATGGTGTCCGCGAGCGCCTCATCATCGGTATAAAACGGCGGCAGATCGGGGCCGAGCGCGACGCGCGCTGCGCCGGTCAATGTGGCGAAGTCGAACAGCAGGTCAGGCGCTTCCTCGTCCGCCAGCGCCAAAGCATCGGCCAGAATCAGCCGTCCCTCGGCGTCCGTGTTGCCGATCTCGACGGTGAGCCCCTTGCGACTCGTCAGCACGTCGCCGGGACGGAAAGCACTTGCCGAGATAGCGTTCTCGACGATCGGGATCAACACGCGCAGCCGCACGTCGAGCTTCGCCTGCATGATCATGCGCGCGAGACTGAGCGCCGCCGCGGCGCCGCCCATGTCCTTCTTCATGATGTCCATGCCGCTCGCCGGCTTGATGTCGAGGCCGCCGGTATCAAAGGTGACGCCCTTGCCGACCAGCGTCAGTTTCGGCGCGTCGGCGCGGCCGAAGCTGAAATCGACGAGCCGCGGCGCCTCGTGCGCGGCGCGCCCCACCGCGTGGATCAGCGGAAAGTTCTGCGCCAGCAGTTCATCGCCGCGAATGACCGAAGCCTCCGCGCCGAATGTCTCGGCCAGTTGCGTCACGGCGCGCTCCAGCGCGTCCGGCCCCAGATCGTTGGCCGGCGTGTTGACGAGATCGCGGCCGAACGCCACCGCCTCGGCGATATTTTCGAGGCGCGCCGCATCCACGCCCGCTGGGGCGACCAGATCGGGCGGCTGACGCGGCGCCGCGCGATAGCGGGCGAAGCGATAACAGCCCATCAGGAAGGCCAGCGTGGCAAGCTCCGAATCGCGCGGCGAATTGGCGAAGCGATAAACGCCGGGAGGCAGCAAGGTCGCCAGCTTGCCCGGAGCGAGCGGATCGCGGTCGCGCTCGTCGCCGTCGATCGCAAACAGCGCGGCGCCGATCGCGCCGGTGGATTGGGGCAGCAGGAGGTATTTGCCCGGCGAAGCCTCGAAGCCCGCCGCGGCCGCATAGCGCGAGGCGATTGGGCCGAGGCCTTCAATGATCGCGGCGCAATCCTGCTTGGTAACGAGCCAGATCGGGATGGCGTCGGGCGAGGGCGGCGCGAAGCGGAAGGGCAAGCGGATCTCCTGTCAAAATTGGCGAACGTCCCGAAATCGGGCGTTAACCAATCATTAGCGTTAACGATTTATTGCTGATCCCGAGGGGTCTGGAACGGGGCGGCCATAAAAATGTCGATCAATCCTTCGTGGCGCTTGCGCAAGCCGTCAAGCCGAGCGCTTCGAGCTTTTGCGCTGGCGGGCGCGCTGGCGGCGTCGGCGCCGCTCGGCGGCTGCCGCGACATGGGCGACATCACCGGCTCTATCGGCTCTACGCAGGCGGCCCTGCCCGCCAACGACGAGGACCTGCGCGCCTATGCGGATAGTTGGGGGCGGCGCTTCGACGCCAACCCTGGCGACAAGACCGCCTCGATCAACTATGCCCGCGCGCTTCGCGCCTTGACCCAATATTCGCAGGCGGTCGCCGTCATGCAGGCAGCCGCAGTCAAAGCGCCCAAGGATTTCGAAGTGCTGGGCGCCTATGGCAAGGCTCTGGCCGACGCGGGCCAGCTCGCGCAGGCCAAGGACGTCTTGTCGCGCTCCTACGCGGAGGAGCGGCCGAACTGGGATTTCATGTCGGTGCAGGGTTCGGTCGACGATCAGCTCGGCGATCACGCCGCCGCGCAGCGGCTCTATCAAGACGCGCTCAAGATCGCCCCGGGCGAACCGAGAATCCTTAGCAATCTCGGCCTTTCCTATGCGTTGACCAAGCAATTGCCGCTCGCCGAAATGACCCTTCGCCAGGCCGTGGCCAGTCCCCGCGCCGATTCCCGCATTCGCCAGAACCTCGCGCTGGTGCTGGCGCTGGAGGGTAAGTTCAACGAAGCTGAAAAACTCGAGGAACAGGACATGTCGGCGGACGCCGCCGCGGCCAACGTCGCGGCGATCAGAGAAATGATCGCGCAATCGAATTCCTGGCGCGACATCGAGGCGATCGACAGCAAGAAGCACAAGAACAAATCGGCGCCGCCAACCGCCGCAGCGCCGCCGGTTGCCATCGGCGCTCCCGCCGGTTAGGCGCGCGGCCGGGGCGCGCGTCGCCCATCCCTCAGGCGCCCCGATGCCCCCTCTGTTTCTCCTCCTTCTCGCGCTGGTCGGTTTTGCCGCCGGCTTTGTCGATGCCATTGCCGGCGGCGGCGGCCTCATCACGGTGCCGGCGCTGGCGCTCACCGGTCTCGATCCGGTCGCGGTGATCGCCACCAACAAGCTTGCCTCGACTTTTGGCTCGGGTTCCTCGACCCTGGCTTTCGCACGAGCGGGCAAGATCGACCTGCGCGTCATGGGTCTGGCGGCGCTCGGCGCCGGCGTAGGCTCCGTGGCGGGGGCGCTTGCGCTGCCTTTCGCGCCCTTGCAGGCGGCAGCGACGGCCCTGCCGTTCATCCTCATCGCTGTGGCGCTGTACTTCGCCTTCTCGCCGCAGATCGGCGAAAGCGACAAGGCGCAAAAACTCGGGCCGCGCGCCTATGCGCTGACCTTTGCGCCGCTGATCGGCTTCTATGACGGATTGTTTGGACCGGGCGCTGGCTCGTTCTATACCGTCGGCTTTATCGCGCTGGCCGGGTATGGCGTCACCCGCGCCATCGCCAACGCCCGGCTCGCCAATTTCGCCAGCAATATGGGCGCCTTGATTGTCTATGCATCCGGCGGCCACTTCGTCGTCAGCGCCGGGCTGGCGATGGGCGCGGGAGCGTTTGCGGGGTCGCGGCTCGGCGCCCATGCCGTGCTGGGCGCAGGGACAAGACTGGTGCGCCCGCTGATTGTCGTCGTTTCCTGTATGATGGCGCTTCGGCTGGCGACGCTGCCGAGCTTTCCCCTGCGCGACACGCTGATAAATCTTGCCAAAATGCTGACCGGCGGTTGACGGGCATTCGCAACGGCGTTTATAAGCGCGCCCGACAGGCTGTCCCCCGAGGGCCGGCCGTAAAGGATTTGGGCGGGCGACGCCGCCGACCCCCTCGCAAGGATTGATGATCAAATGGCCAATACCAAGTCGGCGCAAAAAGCTGTCCGAAAGATTGCCCGCCGCACCGAAGTTAACAAGTCGCGCCGCAGCGAAATGCGCACCTATGTGCGCCGCGTCGAGGAAGCGCTGGCTGGCAAAGACGCAAAGGTCGCCGCCGCCGCCCTGCACGAGGCAGAGCCGCTGATCGCCCGAGCCGCGCAGAAGGGCATCCTGCATAAGAACACCGCCTCGCGCAAAATCGCGCGGTTGACCAAGCGCGTGAATGCGCTAGCGAGCTGAGTAGTCGGGACCCGCCCTGGCCGGGCTTGTAACGGCCATTTACCCATCGCATCCGAAAGTTCTGGAGAAGGCTTCTGCGAATTGCGCTGAAATAGCGCTGGCGCTGTCGGGCGCTGAGACCTAACCTTCGGCTTCAGCCTTGGGGAGGTCTTATGACGGATCAACGCAACACTGTGGACGAAATGCTGCCGCCGCCGCGACTTGCGGCTCTGGGCCTGCAGCACGTTCTTGTCATGTACGCCGGCGCGGTCGCGGTGCCGCTCATTCTGGCGGGCGCGGCGGGCCTGCCGCCCGACCAGCGCGCGTTTCTCATCAGCGCCGACATTCTCGCCTGCGGCCTTGCCACGCTCGTGCAGGCGTTCGGCTTCCCCGGCGTCGGCATTCGCCTCCCCGTCATGATGGGCGTCACCTTCGCCTCTGTCGCGCCCATGCTTGCGCTGGTCGGAGCGGCCAAGGCGGCCGGCGGCGCGCCTGCCGCTGCGCTTACTGTGATTTACGGCTCCGTCATCGCGGCGGGCCTCTTCGCGGTGCTTGTCGCGCCGCTGATGAGCCGGTTGATCGTGCTGTTTCCCCCGGTCGTCACCGGATCGATCATTATGGTGATTGGCATTTCGCTGATGCGCATCGGCATCGGCTGGGCCGAAGGCCCCTTCAAGGTCTTCGATCCCGCCACCAAGACCGTGATCGACAATCCCAATCGAGACTCCCTCGAGGGCTTCGCGCTGTCGCTGATTGTCCTTCTCGTCATCCTTGGCATCACCAAATTTGGCAGGGGCTTCATCGCCAACATCTCCGTCCTGCTGGGCATTGTCGTCGGGGCGATCGTTGCCGCTCTGCTCGGCAAAATGAACTTTGGCGATGTCGGCGCGGCGAGCGCTTTTGCGATCGTCACGCCGTTCCAGTTCGGCGTGCCTGACTTCCAGCTCGTGCCGATCGTGACCATGTGCATCGTGATGGTCGTCGTGATGATCGAATCGACCGGCATGTTCCTGGCGCTTGGCGAGATGACCGGCAAGAAGCTAGGCCCCGACGATATCACGCGCGGCCTGCGCGCCGATGGCGTCGGCACGATTATTGGCGGCATCTTCAACGCCTTCCCCTATACGTCCTTCTCGCAGAACGTCGGGCTGGTCGGCGTCACCGGCATCCGCTCGCGCTATGTCGCGGTGGCGGGCGGGTTGATCCTGATCCTGCTCAGCCTGTTGCCAAAACTCGCCGCGATTGTCGCGGCGGTTCCGGTCGAAGTGCTGGGCGGCGCTGGCATTGTCATGTTCGGCATGGTCGCGGCGACCGGCGTGCGCATTCTCGGCGGCGTCGACTTCCGCAACAACCGCAACAACCTGTTCATCGTCGCGATCGGCCTCGGCGTGGGCCTTATCCCGCTGATCGCGCCAGGCTTCTTCAAGAACTTCCCGGTCAGCTTCAAGCCGATCCTCGATTCAGGCATTATCCTGACCGCGATCGTCTCGGTGATCCTGAACGCCTATTACAACGGCATGGACACGGTCGAGCATGTGGAAGACCAGCTCGCCGAAGCCGCCCGCGCCGCCGAACACTGAGAAACAAGACCGCTCGCGTCCCGCCCGGCCTTGCGCCGGGCAGCCAGGCGCTCTGCCTGATGCCTCGCGCTTGCCTAACCGCTGTGCTCCCCTATCATGCGTCGGCTCACGGGGGAGAAATTCACATGCGGCCGGAAGAGGTGAAGACGGCCGCCGATGCGCGGCGGCTTGTAGAAGAGCGCGGTCTCAGTCACGTCAAGGTCGGCATCATCGACATCGACGGGGTGATGCGCGGCAAATACATCGCGCGGGATAAATTCTTCTCGGCGCTGATTCACGGCTTTGGCTTTTGCGATGTCGTGCTCGGCTGGGACTCCAACGACCAGCTCTACGACAACGTCGCTTTCACCGGCTGGCACACCGCCTATCCCGACGCCGTCTGCCGCATCCTGCCGGCCAGCTGCCGCGCCCTGCCCGACGAAGGCGAGATGCTGTTGTTTCTTGGCGAATTCACCGGACGCGCCGAGGAAATCTGCCCACGCGGGCTGCTGCGCCGCGTCCTCAAGCGCGCCGCCGCAATGGGGTATTCGGTGAACGCCTCGGCGGAATTCGAGTTCTTCGTCTTCGAGGAAACGCCGCATAGCGTGCGCGAGAAGAATTACCGCGGCCTCAAGACGCTGACCCCCGGCTTCTTCGGCTATTCGCTGCTGCGCGCCGGCGCGCACGAGGGCTACTACCGCGATCTGCTGGCGATGTGCGAGGCGATGCGCATTCCCATCGAGGGATTGCATACCGAGACAGGACCAGGCGTCCTCGAAGCGGCGATCCAGTATTCGGACGCGCTGGAGGCGGGCGACCGCGCGGCGCTGTTCAAGACTTTCGCCAAGATCTTTTCGCAAAAGCGCGGCCTGATGGCGACGTTCATGGCCAAATGGTCGCGCGACTGGCCGGGCCAGTCCGGACATTTGCATGTCTCGCTGAAGGACACCGCTGGGAAGCCGGTCTTTCACGACGAGAGCAAGCCGCACGGCATCTCCGATGCGATGCGCCATTTCATCGGCGGACAGGCGGCGATGATGCCGGAATTTCTCGCGATGATCGCTTCGACGGTGAATTCCTACCGCCGCCTTATCCCCGGCTTCTGGGCGCCGACCGTCGCCAACTGGGGCGTTGAGAACCGCACCTGCGCATTGCGCGCCATTCCCGGATCGCCCTCTTCGCAGCGCGTCGAATATCGCGTCGCCGCCGCCGATATCAACCCGTATATCGCGCTGAGCGCCGCGATCGGCTCGGGCCTGTGGGGGATCGAGAACAAAATCGAGCCTGACGATCCGGTCGTCGGCAACGCCTATGAGCGCACGTTTCCCGCCAAGCGCCAATTGCCGCGCTCGCTCGGCGAGGCGGCGCAGCGATTGAGCCGATCCAAACCGGCGCGCGAAATTTTCGGCGCGCCGTTCGTCGAGCACTACGCCGCAACGCGCGACTGGGAGGACCGCGAATCGCGTAAAGCGATCACCGACTGGGAGCTCGCGCGCTACTTCGAGATCATCTGATGAGCGATATCGTTTGCATTTCACCGATTGACGGCCGCGAGCTGGTGCGTCGCGCGACCTCGAGCGAGACAGCGGTCGCTGAAGCGCTTCGCTCGGCGCGCGCGGCGCAGCGCGACTGGGCGCGCGTGCCAGTCGCCATACGCGCCGGTTATTGCGCGAAAGCAGTCGACGCGATGCTGGCCATGGAGGCCGAAATCGCGCCGGAGCTGGCCTGGCAGATGGGTCGCCCAGTACGCTATGGCGGGGGCGAAATGCGCGGCTTTGCCGAGCGCGCTCGCCATATGATCGCCATCGCCGAGGAGTCGCTCGCCGACATCGCGCCGGCGCCCAAGGACGGTTTTCGCCGCTTCATCAAGCGCGAGCCGGTCGGCCTCGTGCTGACCATCGCGCCGTGGAACTATCCGTACCTGACCGCCGTCAATTCGATCGTTCCGGCGCTGATGGCGGGCAACGCGGTGCTGCTCAAGCACGCCGCGCAGACGCTGCTGGTCGGCGATCGCTTTCAGCGCGCCTTCGATAAGGCAGGACTGCCGCGCGGCCTGTTCCAGACGCTGACGCTCGATCATCAGCAGACGACGCGGCTCATCTCGGCGCGCGGCGTCGATCATGTCTGTTTCACCGGCTCGGTCGAAGCGGGGCGCCAGATCGAACGCGCGGCGGCGGGCGCCTTCATCGGCGTTGGACTGGAGCTTGGCGGCAAGGATCCGGCCTATGTGCGCGAAGACGCGGCCTTCGATTTCGCCGTGGAGAACATCGTCGATGGCGCGTTCTTCAACTCGGGCCAGTCGTGCTGCGGCATCGAGCGCATCTATGTCGCGGCCTCGCTGTACGATCGCTTCGTCGAAGCCAGCGTCACGCTCGCCAGCGCCTATGTGCTCGGCTCGCCGCTCGAAGCGGAAACCACGCTCGGCCCGATGGCGCGCGCTTCGCTCGCCGCTACAGTGCGCGAGCAAACCGCGCAAGCGATCGCCGGAGGAGCAAAAGCGCATATCGACGAACGCGCCTTCAGCATGAGCTGCGAAGGCACGCCCTATCTGGCGCCGCAAATTCTCACCGGCGTCAATCACTCGATGAGCGTGATGATGGAGGAGAGTTTTGGCCCCGTCGTCGGCATCATGAAGGTTTCGTCGGACGAAGAAGCCATCGCGCTGATGAATGATTCTCCGTATGGACTGACGGCGTCGCTTTGGACCGCCGACGTCGAGGCGGCGGAAAGGATCGGCGCGGCGTCGCAGACCGGCACGGTGTTCATGAATCGCGCCGACTATCTCGATCCGGCTCTGGCGTGGACCGGCGTCAAGGACAGCGGGCGCGGCGTGACGCTATCGCGCATTGGCTACGAAATGCTGACGCGGCCGAAATCGTTTCATCTGCGCACCGCGCTATGAGAACGAAGCAATCCCTTCCCCCCGCCCGCGGGGAAAAGGGGCGCGTAACCTTTGAAGAAACGGAATGACAGTGAAACTCATCGCCAACTGGAACTACCCCACAACGGTGCGCTTCGGCGCCGGCCGCGTCGCCGAATTGCCTGCGGAGGCGAAGAAGGCCGGGATGAAGCGGCCGTTGTTCGTCACTGACCCGCATCTGGCGACGCTGCCGATCGTCACGCAAGCTGTGGCAGCGCTCGACGCGGCGGGCCTTGCGCCGGTCGTGTTCTCCGCCATCCAACCCAATCCGGTCGGCGGCAACATCGAAGCTGGCCTGAAGGTCTATCGCGCGGGCGGACATGATGGCGTGATCGCATTCGGCGGCGGCTCGGCGCTGGACGCCGGCAAGGTCATCGCCTTCATGGCGGGACAGACGCGCCCGCTGTGGGATTTTGAGGACATTGGCGACTATTGGACCCGCGCCAATCCCGACGGCATCGCGCCGATCATCGCCGTGCCGACGACAGCCGGAACCGGCTCGGAGGTCGGGCGCGCCGGCGTCATCACGCAGGAGTCGACGCACACCAAGCGCGTGATTTTCCATCCCAAAATGATGCCGGTCGTCGCGCTCTGCGATCCCGCACTGACGGCGGGCATGCCGAAGCTCATCACCGTGGGCACCGGCATGGACGCGCTGGCGCATTGCCTCGAAGCCTATTGCGGGCCGTTCTATCACCCGATGGCCGACGGCGTGGGCCTTGAGGGAATGCGGCTGGTGAAAGAGGCGCTGCCGGAAGCGGCGCGCGACGGCGCCAATCTGGAGGCGCGCGCCCATATGATGAGCGCGGCGGCGATGGGCGCGACCGCGTTCCAGAAGGCGCTCGGCGCCATTCACGCGCTCTCGCATCCTGTCGGCTCGCTGCACCACACTCATCACGGCATGACCAATGCCGTGTTCATGCCCTATGTCCTCATCTTCAATCGCGCCGCGATCGATGAGAAGCTGGCGCGCGTCGCCGCCTATCTTGGATTGAAGCCGAGCTTTCAGGGCTTCCTCGACTGGGTGCTGGCGCTGCGCGAATCGCTGGGCGTTCCCCACACGCTGGCGGGGCTCGGCGTCGATGATCGCAACGCGGCGGAGATCGCGCGCATGGCGCCGCATGATCCCACGGCGGGGGGCAACCCTGTACCGCTGGACGAAGTGGGCGCGCGGCGTATCTTCGACGCGGCGCTGGCCGGCAGGCTGTGAGCGCGTGCGCTTCCCCGACGCTGGCTTTTCGCGTGGTCGATGCCGGTCATTGGGCCGATTTTGCCGCGCTGTTTGAATCACGCGGCGCCCCAAAGAGCTGTTGGTGCATGATCGCGCGGGCCAGCGCGGACGAAGCCCGTCACAAGGATGGCGCCAGCCGGCGCGCACAAATGCGTTCGAGAGTTGAGGCGGGCGTGCCGGTTGGCGTACTTGGTTATGCCGACAGCGAGCCTGTCGCCTGGTGTTCGATCGCCCCGCGCGGAACTTACCGCAATCTTGACCGCTCTGCGGCAGGCGCCGACGAGCGCGTCTGGTCGCTCGTCTGTCTCTTCCTCAAACGTCGCTATCGCGGCCAGGGCTACACCGCCCAGCTTATCGCCGCGGCGGTCGAACACGCTCGCAGCGCCGGCGCGTCCCACATCGAGGCCTACCCGGTCGATCCCGACTCGCCGAGCTTTCGCTATGGCGGGTTTGTCGAAACCTATGCGCGGATAGGCTTTCGCGAGGTCGGGACGCTCGGGCTGCGCCGCCATGTCATGCGCCTTGCCATTTAAAGGCGTTACACGGTAAGTGGCGCTGCCTTGCAACGGTGAAATCATGACCGACAATCCGCCCGACCGTCTCTCCACCGATCCGCAAAGTCCGTTTTACGACGCAACGATTCTGCAGCGCAATGTCGGCGTGCGCTTCAAGGGCGTCGAGCGTTTCGACATCGAGGAATATTGCGTCAGCGAGAATTGGGTGCGCGCGCCAATCGGCAAGACCCGCGACCGCCGCGGCAACCCGCTGACCATCAAGCTGACTGGCGCGGTGGAGGTCTGGTTCAAGGAGCCTGCGGCGCCGCCCTCCGCCTAAAGCACGCGCTTACCTTCGCCCGAACAACCGCTCGATATCGCTGAGCTTCAGTTCGACATAGGTCGGGCGACCGTGGTTGCATTGCCCGGCGCCCGGCGTGCGCTCCATTTCGCGCAATAGCGCATTCATCTCGTCGGGCAGCAGGCGGCGGCCGGATCGCACCGAGTGATGGCAGGCGATGGTGGCGAGGCGGTGGTCGAGACGCCGCTCCAGACTCTGCGCGCCTCCCTCATCGGCCAGATCGTCGGCGAGATCGCGGACCAGCGCAGCAATATCGCCCGAAGCGATCAGCGCAGGAATTTCATGCACGATGACCGCGCCGGGGCCGAATGCTTCCACGGCAAGACCGAGCTGCGCCAGCGTAGGGGCCTCTTCGATCAGGCGGGCGGCGGCGTCAGCGTCGAGATCGACCACGATGGGCGTCAGCAGCGCCTGCCGCTCGATGCCGGTCTCCGCGCGTTGGCGCTTGAGCCGCTCGTAAACCAGCCTTTCATGCGCGGCGTGCTGGTCGACGATGACGATGCCATCGCCGGTCTGGGCGATCACATAGGCGTCATGCACCTGCGCCCGCGCCGCGCCCAGTGGAGCGTCGCTCGCCACGGGCGGATAGGACGAGGCGCTGTTCGCGGCGGACGGAGCGAAGCCGGTAAAGCTCGCCTGCTGCGCTTCGGCAAAGCCCTGCGGCGCGGCAGGCGAATCGCGCCAGTCCCACTCGCCATTGGGCGGGCGGTTCGCGGCAGTGGCTGGACGCAGCGCCGCGACCGCGCCGGCGCCGCCGGTCGTCGAAGCGCGATGCAACGCGCCGCCCAGCGCCTCACGCAGCGCCCCAACGATAAGGCCGCGCACGAGGCCCGAATCGCGAAAGCGCACCTCCGCCTTGGCCGGATGGACGTTGACGTCGACCTCGCGCGGCTCGCACGCGATGAACAGCGCGGCGACCGCGTGGCGCCCCTGCGGGAGATAGTCGAGATAGGCGGCGCGAAGGGCGCCGGCGAGCAGGCGGTCGCGCACAACGCGGCCGTTGACGAACATATATTGCGCCAGCGAATTGGCTTTGCTGAAGGTGGGCAGGCCGACATAGCCGGTCAGGCGGACGCCCTCGCGCGCCGCGTCGACGGCGAGGCTATTGGCGGCAAAGTCCGCGCCGAGCGCCTGGCGCAGGCGCGCTTTCAGGCCCGCTTCGCCCGGATCGCAGGCGAGCCAGTCAAAGCCTGCGCCTTCGTCGCTGGCAAAGCAGAACCGCGCGCCAGGATTGGCCATCGCCAGGCGGCGCACGACATCGCCGACGGCGCGCGCCTCGGCGGCGTCGCCTTTGAGAAACTTCAGCCGCGCCGGCGTCGCGGCGAACAGATCGCGCACCTCGACGCGCGTGCCCTCAGGCTGCGCGCAAGGCTCGATGCAGCTTTTGACGCCATCTTCGACCAGCAGCATCGAGGCTTGGCTCGAACCGCGCGCGCGGCTGCGGATTTCAAGCCGCGCGACGGAGGCGATCGACGGCAACGCCTCGCCGCGAAAGCCGAGCGTGGCGATCGCGCTGAGATCGCCATCGGGAATTTTTGAGGTGGCGTGGCGCTCGATGCACAGCGCGAGATCGGCGGCGCTCATGCCCGCGCCATCGTCGCTGACTCGCATGAGCCGCCGCCCGCCCGCTTCGATCGCCACATCGATTCGGGTTGCGCCTGCGTCGAGCGCGTTTTCAACGAGTTCCTTGACCGCCGCAGCCGGCCGCTCGATCACTTCGCCGGCGGCGATGCGATCGATGAGCAGAGGATCGAGGCGGCGAATCGTCATCGCGAGACCTTAGCGCCCTTCGCGCCACTTGCGGGAGAAGGGTTTGCGCTACATTCCTGCCGGACGGCCGACCATGGCAACGCCCAGCGCGCCATCGCCGTAGAGGCGGCGGGCGACGCGTTTTGCGTCGTCCATCGTTACCGCGGCGATGAGCGCGTTGCGCTCGACCAGCCACTCCGGGCCAAAGCCGTCCAGCTGGATATGGACGAGTTGGCCGGCAATCTTGGAGGATGTGTCGAAACGCAGGGGATAGGAGCCGATGAGGTATTTCTTGCCCTTTTCGAGCTCTTCGGCGTTGGGGCCATTCTCGGCGAGATCGAGAATTTCCGCGCGGATGACCTCGAGCGATTCATGCGCGCGCTCGTTCTTGGTCGTGGTGCCGCCATAGACGTAGCTGCACTGGTCGAGCGTGGTGATGGAAGCGGACACCGAATAGGCGAGACCGCGTTTTTCACGCACTTCGCGAAACAGCCGCGAGGACAAGCCGGTGCCGCCGCCCAGAATATGCGTCAGCAGAGCGCTGGCCATGTAGTCGGGGTCGTGACGCGCGAACGCCGGCCGGCCAAATCGGATGGTCGATTGCGGCACGTCGAGATCAACGATTTCGACGCCGCCGACGCCGACCAGCGAGGCGGGCGCGACTTCGCGCAAGTCGCCTGACGGCGGCAGATCCGCGAAGATCGCGTCGATAAGGCTCGCCGCGCGCGATGCGTCGATTGCGCCGACGATGCCGATTTTGAGCGCCCCGCGCGTGAGTAGCTTTCGCGCCAGCGCGACGAGATCGGCGCGGTCGATCTGCGCAAGGCTGTCGAGCGTGCCCGTGGTCGCCATTCCATAGGGATGGCCCGGGAACGTGCGGGTGCGCCAGGCCTTGCCCGCCATGGCCGCTGGATCGTGCATTTCATGACGCAGCCCGGCGCGTAATTGTTCGCGCACCCGATCGATCGGTGCCTCATCGAGACGCGGCGCATTGAGCGCGAGCCGCGTTAACTCCGTGGCGCGATCGACATTGCGGATCAGCGTGCGCAGGCGCCCGCTGATATGATCGCGCTCGCAATTGAAAGAAAGCTCGATCGCCTTTTCATCGAGCGCCTGCTGGAAAGCCGTGGAATCGAGCTCGCCGGCGCCTTCGTCGAGCAATGAGGCGAGCATCGTGGCGGCGCCCGCCTTGCCCTCCGGGTCCTGCGCCGCCCCGCCCTTCATCGCGAATTCGAGCGAGAGCAGCGGCACAGCGTAGTCTTCGACCAGCCACGCTTTGATGCCGCGTGGCGTGACGATCTCCTGGACATTCACCGCGCGTGCGGACTTCGGGTTGGCGACCTGCACATTCATCAGCGTTTCCATCCAGCGCCCGTTAAGACGCGCCCTGTGTGTTGTCAGGCAGCTTCGGCTTCTGCGCCGAGCAGATAGCCGGTCACCGCGCGCCGCCGGTCGAGATGCTTCTTCGCCGCCGCGATAATCTGCTCGGGCGTGACCGCCTCGATCCGGGTCGGCCAGTGCCGGATCTCTTCCATCCCAAGGCCGGTCGCCAGCGACGAACCGTACCAGCGCGCCAGCATCGCCTGGTTGTCCTGGGCGTAGATCGCATCGGCGACGAGCCGCGTCTTGGCGCGTTCGAGCCCAGCGGGATCGACGCCGTCCTTGATGAGCCTCGCGAGCACAGCATCGATCGCGGCGTCGAGCGCGTCCATCGTGACGTCGGGCGTCGGCATCGCATAGAGGTAGAACCGCGTCTCATCGAGCGCGGTGCCCATGTAATGCGCGCCGGCGACCACGGCGATTTTTTGATCGAGCACCAAGGCGCGATAGAGCAGGCTCGTCTGGCCGCCTCCCAGCAGATGCGCCAGCACTTCGAGCGCCTCGGACTCGCCCGGCTCGGCGGTGCTGGCGGAGGGCGCGATATAGCAGCGCTGCCAGCTCGGTTGATCGACCTTCTCGTCGTTAAGCTGAACCAGCCGGCGCGCCACCGGCGCGGGCTCCTGAGGGCGCCGGCGCTGCGGCGCGGCGCCACGCGGCTTGATCTTGCCGTAGGTCGCTTCCGCCTGGCGGCGGACATCGTCCGCCTCGACATCGCCGGCGACGACGAGAATGGCGTTTTCGGGCGTATAGAAGCGCTGATAATAGGCGAGCGCATCGGCCTTGTTGAGGCCCTCGATCTCGTGTCCCCAGCCGATCACCGGCGTGCCGTAGGGATGGTGGGTGAACAGCGCGGCCTGGACGGCCTCGTTGAGCTGTGCGCCGGGGTCGGCGTCGCAGTGCATGCGGCGCTCCTCGAGCACGACATCGCGCTCCGGCGCAACGATCTCGTCGGTGAGGGTGAGGCCTGTCATCCGGTCCGCCTCGAACGCCATCATGACCGGGAGATGCTCTTTGGCGACGCGCTGGAAATAGGCGGTGTAGTCATTGCCGGTGAAGGCGTTTTCCTGGCCGCCGAGTTCGGCGATCACTTCGGAAAATTCGCCTTTGGGATGCGCGCTGGTGCCTTTGAACATGAGATGTTCGAGGAAATGCGCGATGCCGGACTTGCCCGGCGGATCGTCGGCGGAGCCGTTGCGGTACCAGACCATATGGGTGACCACCGGGGCGCGATGATCGGGGATGACGACGACGCTGAGGCCATTGTCGAGGCGAAAGTCGGAAATCGCCGGTCCGTCCGCCAATCTGGCTGATTCTGACAGCGAGGTCTTGCCGTCGGCGGCGGACCCTGAATTGGCTGGAGGGGCAAACGGCATCAAACACCCGAAGGGTTGAGGTAAGGCTCTAGGCGGCCGACAGGGCCGTTCGAGACTGACATATGAAAGACACATATAGGACGCTCGTGCGCCCCGCGCCAGCATGGAGGCGAGGTGGCGTTAATCGGCGTCCTGTGGCCTGTTGTCCCTGCCGGACCGCCGCCCTCCGCCCGGAGGCTCTTGCGCTCGCCCCAATCCGTCCATAAATCGAAGCCCGAATTCCCCTCAAACCGCAGGATCCGGCAATGAGCGACCCAGCGAGCGAGCGCGCCGCGTCCTGGCACGCCACGACGATCCTGATGGTCCGCAAGGGCGGCCAGATCGTCATTGGCGGCGACGGTCAAGTCAGCCTCGGGCAAACGATCATCAAGGGCAATGCGAAAAAGGTGCGCCGTCTCGGCAAGGGCGAGGTTATCGCCGGTTTCGCCGGCGCCACCGCCGACGCATTCACCCTGTTCGAGCGGCTGGAGGCGAAGCTGGAGCAATATCCGGCGCAATTGGCGCGAGCTTGCGTCGAGCTTGCCAAGGATTGGCGCACCGACCGCTATCTCCGCAGGCTGGAGGCGATGATGCTGGTGGCGGACAAGGCCGTCGGCTTCGTGCTGACTGGCACCGGCGATGTGCTCGAGCCCGAATCGAACCAGCATGGCTCGGCAATGGCGATCGGCTCGGGAGGCAATTACGCGCTGGCGGCGGCGCGCGCCCTGCTGCCGATGCAGCTCGACGCCGAAGAGACCGTGCGCCGCTCGATGCAGATCGCCGCCGAAATCTGCGTCTACACCAATTCAAATCTTGTCATCGAAAGTCTTTGAGCATGAGTGACCTCTCGCCGCGCGAGATCGTTTCCGAACTCGACCGGTATATTGTCGGACAGGGCGACGCCAAGCGCGCCGTCGCAATTGCGCTGCGCAATCGCTGGCGCCGGCTGAAGCTGACCTCGCCGATGCGCGAGGAAGTGATGCCCAAGAACATCCTGATGATCGGGCCAACCGGCTGCGGCAAGACCGAAATTTCGCGCCGCCTCGCCAAGCTGGCGGGCGCGCCGTTCCTGAAGGTCGAGGCGACGAAATTCACCGAGGTCGGTTATGTCGGCCGCGACGTCGAGCAGATCATCCGCGATCTCCTGGAGATCGGCATTGCCCTGGTCAAGGAACGCCGCCGCCGCGACATCGAAGCCAAGGCGCAACTTGCCGCCGAAGAGAGGGTCGTCGACGCGCTGGTCGGCACAAGCGCGACATCCTCGACGCGCGAGGCGTTTCGCCGCAAGCTTCGCGCCGGCGAACTCGACGATAAGGAAATTGAGATCGAACTGCCGCAGGGCGGTTCCAGCATGCCCATGTTCGAATTGCCCAACATGCCGGGCGCGTCGGTCGGCGCGATCAATATCGGCGATATCTTCGGCAAGGGATTTGGCCAACGCACGAAGACGCAGCGGGTCACCGTGCGCGATGCGCATGAGCCGCTGCTCGCCGCCGAGGCGGACAAGCTCATCGACCAGGAGAAGGTGGTCCGCGAAGCGATCCAGGAGGTCGAGAGCAATGGCATCGTGTTCATCGACGAGATCGACAAGATCTGCGTGCGCGAGGGGCGCAGCGGCGGCGGCGATGTTTCGCGAGAAGGCGTCCAGCGCGACCTGCTGCCGCTGATCGAGGGCACCACCGTCTCGACCAAACACGGCGCGGTCAAGACCGACCATATCCTGTTCATCGCCTCGGGCGCGTTCCACATCTCGCGACCCTCCGACCTGCTGCCGGAGCTGCAGGGCCGCCTGCCGATCCGCGTCGAACTCGCCTCGCTCACCGAGGAGGACTTCCGCCGGATCCTGACCGAGACCGAGGCGAGCCTGATCAAGCAATATGTCGCGCTGATGCGCACCGAGGGCGTCGAGATCGCCTTCACCGACGATTCCATCGTTGCGCTGGCGCGCATCGCCGCTCAGGTCAATTCCAGCGTCGAGAATATCGGCGCGCGGCGTCTGCAGACGGTGATGGAGCGCGTGCTCGACGACGTGAGCTTTACCGCGCCCGACCGCTCGGGCGAGGCGATCTCGATCGACGCGGCGTTCGTCGAACGGAATGTCGGCGATCTCGCGCGCAACACCGATCTCAGCCGATTTATCCTGTGACGGCGAAGCGCGCCCGGCGCGAATGGAGGCGAGCATGACCATCCCAATGGTGCTGACGTTCATCGGCGACGACAGGCCCGGCCTGGTGAACGCCATCTCCGAAACTGTCGCGGCGCTCGGCGGGACTTGGCTCGAAAGCCGATTGGCGCATCTGGCGGGCAAATTCGCTGGGATTGTTCTCGTCAGCGTCTCGGAGGCCCAAGTCGACAGTCTCGAGGCTGCATTGCGCGCCCTCGACGCGAGGGGGCTGCGGGTATCGGTCGAGCGCGGCGCGGGCGCGCCTGAACCGGCGCGCGCCAAGACGCTGAAGCTGGAAATTGTCGGCAACGAGAGGCCCGGCATCGTGCGCGACGTCACTCAGGCGCTGATCGCGCTCGGGGTCAACATCGAGGAATTCACCAGCGGGATCGAGAGCGCGCCCTTCAGCGGCATGCAGATGTTCCGCGCCAGCGCCAAACTTGGGATTCCCGACGGCCTCTCGGATGACACGCTGCGCAAGACGCTTGAACGGCTGGCGGGCGAGATCATGGTCGACCTTGCGGTGAAGGACGCGGGCTCTCCCCTCTGACAATTCCTCTCGGGGGCGCCGCTTCGCCGCCTCTTGCGCCGGCGACTTCGCGTTGCGATAAGGCCGCTCGCTTCAATCCGGATCCCGCCCACGACAATGGTCAAATTTCCCGAGCTGGTGTTTTCAGGCGTGCAGCCTACCGGCAGCCTGCATCTTGGCAACTACCTGGGCGCGCTCAAGCGCTTCGTCGAAATGCAGGCGACGCACGCTTGCCTCTATTGTGTCGTCGATCTGCACGCGATCACCCAGCCGCACGACCCCGCGCAATTGCGTCAGGCGACGCGCGAGGTGACGATGGCGTTCATTGCCTGCGGGCTCGATCCGGCAAAGAGCATCATCTTCAACCAGAGCCGCGTCGCCGAACATGCCGAGCTGGCCTGGGTGTTCGATTGCGTCGCGCGGCTCGGGTGGCTCAACCGGATGACCCAGTTCAAGGAAAAGGCTGGCAAAGACCGCGAGAATGCCTCGGTCGGACTCTATAATTATCCTGTGCTGATGGCGGCCGACATTCTGGTCTATCGCGCAACGCACGTCCCGGTGGGCGACGACCAGAAGCAGCATCTGGAGCTTTCCCGCGACATCGCGCAAAAATTCAACAATGATTTTGCCGCGGCGATAGCGGAACGCGGCTATGGCGAAGCGTTCTTCCCGCTGCCTGAACCGCTGATCCAGGGCCCGGCGACGCGTGTGATGAGCCTGCGCGACGGGTCGAAGAAAATGTCAAAGTCCGACCCGTCGGAGTATGCTCACATTGCGTTGACCGACGAGGACGACGCGATCGTGCAGAAGGTGCGCAAGGCCAAAACCGACGCCGAGGCCCTACCGGGGGACATCGAGGGCCTCGCTGGCCGCCCCGAAGCAGACAATCTCGTCGGCATTTTCGCCGCTCTCGGCGAGGAGACCAAAAGCGACGTGCTCGACCGCTTCGCCGGCGCACAGTTCTCCACGTTCAAGAGCGTCCTCGCCGATCTCCTGGTGGCGAAACTGGCGCCGATCCGCTCTGAAATCGTCCGCTTGCGGGGCGACGCCCGCTATGTCGACGCCGTGCTGGCGGATGGAGCGGACAAAGCGAGGACGATCGCACGGCCCAATATGAACGCGGTCAAGGACATCCTCGGGCTCGTTCGCTGAGCAGCATTGTGTTGTTTTAGACTCACTTCAAAGAAACTTTGCCGATGCGACCGGCCGGAGGATTGGTCCCGAGGCGACCGGCGCGTAAATCTTGTGGGGTAGCTCTGCCTTACTACTAGATGCGGCGTCTCCGAGTGAGCCGCGAATCAAAAGGTCTGAATAGAGGCTTAACGACTTTCTGATCCTGTTTGCTTATGCCTAGGTACAGGTGATTCGGGATGCGCCTGGCGGATGCTCCCGAATCAAAACGCAGGGGCGGCGACTTGTCGCGCGGCGCTGCGTCTGTCTCTAGGGGGCCATCGCTTGCGCAGGGAAAGTGGGCGCGCGCCCGGACCATTGCAGCACATAAGCGGCGCCGGACGGCGCCTTGCGCCGGCGCGCGCTGGCGCGATGGCGTTGTCGGGTTGGGCGCTGCTGGTCTCCCTGCCCGCGACCGCTAATTCCTTCCTGCTTCCCAGCCTCTCCGAGGACCCGCCGCCCGAGCAGGATGTCACCTGGCTGGTGATTCTGCTTCTGGTGCTGTTCTCGACCTTCACAGTTTTTCTGCATCTTCTGGGTCGTCGCAAATGGACGCAGCGCGAAAGCGAGCTGACCGCCGAACTCGCCCAGGCCCATGCGCGAATGGACCGCGCCAATTTGTTTCTCTCCACCGAGCCGCAGATCGTCATTGCCTGGCGCGCCGCCGGCGGCGAACCCGAGATCGAAGGCGATCTGTCGCTGGTAACGGATGCGCCGCTGCCGCGCCGGGTGCTCGGTTTCGCCTCCTGGCTGGCGCCAGAACTTGCCCAGCAACTCGACACTCTGGTGGAGCGCCTGCGTTCGCGCGGCGAACGCTTTGAACTCGCCGCGCCAAGCCTGCGCGGCAGATTTTTTGAAATTGACGGGCGCGCAGTTTCCGGCCGGGCGGTCATGCGTATCCGCGACGTGTCCGGAGATCGGCTGCAATTGGTGAAGCTACGCCAGACCTTCGCCGACACCAGCGGCGCCCTGGAGACGTTGCGAGCAATGCTCAATGCGATCGCGTCGCCAACCTGGATGCGCGATGCCGCAGGACAGATTGCCTGGGTCAACAGCGCCTATGCGCAGGCGGTCGAGGCCAAAAATTCTGGCGACGCGACTGCACGGCGTCTCGAACTGTTCGACCCTCAGGCTCGCGAAGCATCGATCGCGGCGCGGCTTGAAAGCGGCGTCTGGCGGCAAAAGGCGCCTGCGCTGGCGGCCGGCGAACGCCGCACATTCGCGGTGGTCGAGGTCGCTGGTCCCGCCGGCGCAGCGGGCATCGCCAACGATCTCTCCGAAGTGGCGGCACTGCGTACAGAACTCGAGCGCCAGTCGCTTTCGCACGCGCGGACGCTCGATCAACTGTCGACCGCCGTCGCCATCTTCGATCGCCGGAAGCGGCTGGTGTTCTACAATTCCGCCTATCGCCAGATCTGGCAGCTCGACGCGGGATTCCTCGATTCGCAACCGACCGACAGCGAAGTGCTCGACCGCCTGCGCTCGCGACGCCTGTTGCCAGAACAGGCGGATTTTCGCAGCTGGAAGGCGCAATTGATGAGCGCCTATCAGGCGGTCGAACCGGCCGAGCATATATGGTATCTGCCCGACGGGCGCACTCTGCGCGCGGTGACCAGTCCCAACAAGCAGGGCGGCGTCACCTATCTCTACGACGACGCGACGCAGAGCTTCAGCCTTGCGTCGCAAGTGAATGCGCTGACGCGCGTGCAGGGCGAGACGCTCGATATGCTCAAAGAGGGCGTGGCGGTGTTCGGCGCCGACGGTCGCCTCAAGCTCATCAATCCCGCTTTCGCCGCGTTGTGGCGGTTTGACGAAGCGCGCGCCGAGGACCGACCGCATATTGACGAAGTCGCCCGGCTCTGCGCGCCGCTGTTTGAAGATTCGACGCTCTGGTCCGGGCTGCGCGCAATCATCGTCGGCCTCCCTGAGGATCGCCACAGCTACAGCGCGCGAATCGAACGCATGGACGGAATGGCGCTCGACTGTGCGGCGACGCCGTTACCGGACGGCGCAACGCTGCTGACCTTCGTCGACGTGACGGCCGGCGTGAACGTCGAGCGCGCGTTGACCGAGCGCAATGAGGCGCTGGTTCGGGCCGAGAAACTGCGCAACGATTTCGTCCATCACGTCAGTTACGAATTACGCACGCCGCTCACCAACATCATTGGCTTTGCTCAACTGCTGGCGGACGAGATCGCCGGTCCGCTCAACGAGAAGCAGCTCGAATATACCGGCTACGTCACAAAATCGTCGGCGGCGCTGCTTGCCATCATCAATGACATTCTTGACCTTGCCTCGGTTGACGCGGGGGCGCTCGATTTGCGGCCTGAAGAGGTGGATGTCGCGGAGGCGATGAAAGCTGCGGCCGAAGGCATTCAGGACCGGCTGACAGAGACCTCGATCGAGTTGCGCATTGTCGCCACTGACGGCGTCGGCTCGTTCCAGGCGGATGGCCGAAGGGTCAGACAGATCCTGTTCAACCTCCTGTCCAACGCAATCGGTTTCTCCGCGCCCGGCCAGACAGTCACCTTGGCGGCGATGCGGCGCGGCGATGAAATCGTCTTCAAGGTCAGCGATCGCGGCCGCGGCATCCCGCCCGAAGTGCTCGACCGGGTTTTCGAGCGCTTTGAGACCTACACCAGCGGCTCGCGCCATCGCGGACCCGGTCTCGGTCTATCGATCGTGCGCGCGCTCGTTCAGTTGCATGGCGGACGCGTTTTGATCGATTCGGCGCTTAACGAGGGCACCACGGTCACCTGCATATTCCCCATCGGGGGGGCGATGGCCAAAGCCATTGCGGTCGCCTGACATGGCGGCGCGGGCGACTGCATCGCCTAACATCCCGACGTGGCGCATTGATCTGGACGGTGAAGCCGCGACAAACGCGCTGGCCGATGAGATCGCCGGATGGATACAGCCTGGCGATCTCGTCGGGCTTACCGGCGACATCGGCGCCGGCAAGACCACGTTCGCCCGCGCGCTCATCCGCCGCCTCACTGGCGTACTAGACCTCGAAACGCCGAGCCCAACTTTCACGCTGATGCAGGTCTATGACGGCCCGGATTTTCCCATCGTTCACGCCGACCTCTATCGCATCCGCAAACCCGAGGAACTGGCGGATCTGGGCTGGGATGAAGCGAGTGAGGGCGCCCTGCTGGTGGTGGAATGGCCGGAGCGCGCGGGCGGCGCACTGAGCCCCGACAGGCTGGAAATGTCGCTGGGCCTAAACCCTTCCAAAGGCGCCGACTATCGGCAGGCGGTTCTTACCGGCTACGGGTCGATGGCGCCGCGTCTGGCGCGGGCGCGTGGCATCGCCACGATTCTGAAGCGCTCCGGCTGGGACCGCGCCGTGCGAAGACCTCTCTACGGCGACGCTTCGATCCGTTCGTTCGAGCGTCTTGAATCCGCAACGGGCGAGACCGCGATCCTGATGATCTCCCCGCCCCGCCCCGACGGTCCAATCCTGCGATACGGCAAACCCTATGCGGCGATCGCCCGCCTGTCGGAGGACATCCGGGCGTTTATCGCGATGGCCGGGGGTTTGCGCGCGCAAGGGTATTCGGCGCCGCGCATCATCGCGCACAGCGTCGAGGACGGGCTGGCCTTGCTCGAGGACTTCGGCGCGATCACGATCGCCGAAGCCGAGGGGCCCAATCCAGTGCGCTACACCGAGGCGGTGGCGCTGCTTGCCGACCTGCACAATAAGGACCTGCCCGGGCAATTGCCGGTCGACGAGGAGATGTATGCGATTCCCGTCTATGATGTCGATGCGATGCTGGTGGAGGTCGAACTGCTGCTCGACTGGTACGCGCCGCGCATGATGGCGGGCGCCCCGGCGTCGGGCGCGCGTGCGCAATTCCTCAGCCTGTGGACGCAGCTTCTGACGCCGATCCTGAAAGAAAAAAAGACCTGGACGCTGCGCGACTATCACTCGCCCAATCTGCACTGGCTCGCCGACCGCGACGGGTTGCGTCGGCTCGGCCTGATCGATTTTCAGGACGCGGTGCTGGGGCCGCCGGCCTATGACCTGGTTTCGCTGCTGCAGGACGCGCGCGTCGACATTCCCGACGAGCTCGAGTTGCGGCTGATCGCGCTCTACGTCCGCCGCCGACAGGCCCAGAACGCCGCGTTCGACGTCGCGGCGTTCACCGCGTCCTATGCGGCGATGGGGGCGCAGCGCGCAACCAAGATTCTCGGCATTTTTACGCGGCTCGACAAGCGCGACGGAAAGCCGCAATACCTCGCGCATATGCCACGCCTCGAACGCTATCTCGCCAAGAACCTCAATCATCCGCTGATGGCGCCAATCAAGCAATGGATTCAGACGCACGTGCCGCGCGCACTGGGCGTTGAGGCGGAATTAAACTCCTCCGCGCAGGAGAGCTGAGAAATGGGGGCGATGCCGGAGACCGCGATGGTTTTCGCCGCCGGGCTTGGCGCCCGTATGCAACCCATTACGCGGACGCTGCCCAAGCCGCTGGTGAAGGTCGGCGGCGCGCCGCTGATCGACCATTGCCTTGATCGGTTTGCAAGGAACGGCGTGGCGCGCGCCATCGTCAATGTCCATTGGCTTGCCGATCAGATCGAAGCCCATCTGGCAGGCAGATCCGAGCCGAAAATCATCATTTCGGACGAACGGGCGCGGTTGCTCGATCAAGGCGGCGGCATCAAGCGCGCGCTGCCGCTGCTGGGGCAAGCGCCATTTCTTCTGTGCAATACCGACGCGTTCTGGATCGAGGGGCCGCGCTCCAATCTGCGCCGCCTTGCCGATCTGTTCGACCCCGAGCAGATGGATGCGGCGCTGCTGGTCGCCTCTACGGCGGGCGCGGTCGGCGTCGACTGGCCTGGCGACTTCACCATGAGCGCTGACGGACGGCTGCAGGCGCGCGATCCCCGCCACGTCGCGCCATTCGTCTATACCGGCGTCGGCATCATCAAGCCGCAACTCTTTGCTGGCTGCCCCGACGAAGTCTTCCGGCTCGCGCCGTTCTTTTTTGAGGCGTCGAAAAAGGGGCGCTTGTTCGGGCTGCGGCTCGATGGACTCTGGCTGCACGTTGGACGTCCCGAAGCGGTCGCAGAGGCGGAACGAGCGATTGATCGATCGGCGCTATGACCTCGAACGTTCAAGCCGCGCCCTCGGGTCGCAAGGCGCCGCGCACCTGAGTCTCCAGTTGCGGATAGGCAACGAGCACCCCGGCTTCCTTCAAGCGGCGATGAAGATCGAAATTCATCTCGCTTTTAACCTTTGCCGCCATTTCGACTTCGTCGACAAAGCAGATGAGCTCGAATTTCAGCGCCCAGTCGGCGAATTCCTGAAACAGGACCAGCGGGGTGGGAATCTTCAGCACGAGATCCTGCGCTCGCGCGACCGCGATGAGAATCTCGCGTACCGCATCGGGATCGCTGTCGAAGCGCACGTTGAGCGCGATGATGATGCGACCGACGCGATCCGCGTGCACGCGGTTCTTGACCAGCCCGCTGACCAGCGTCGCGTTGGGAACGATGAGGGTGGAGCGATCCATTGTCTCGATTTCCGTCGCGCGCGCATTGATGCGGCGCACGAAGCCTTCCTCGGTTCCCACCAGAATCCAGTCGCCGACGCGAATGCCGCGCTCCCACAGCAGGATCAGGCCGGAAACGAAATTGTTGACGATGGATTGCAAGCCGAAGCCGATGCCGACGCCAAGCGCGCCGGCAACGATCGTCAGCTTCTGGAAATCGAGTCCCATCTGGGCGAAGCCCAGAAACAGCGCGAACAGAAAACCGACATAGCCAAAGATAGTTCGAATCGAATTGCTAAGACCCGCGTCCAGCCTTGTGCGTGGCAGATAGTCCGAAGCCAGCCAGTTCTGCACCGCGCGCGTGACAATGACGCCGAAGACGAACACCGCCGCCGCGGTCAGCAGCGAGGAGATCGAGACGGTAAGGTCGCCGACCTTGAAGCCGAAATACGCCGCGCGCAGACTGCCGAACATGTCTTGCGACTGGATGCCCCAAGGGGCCAGCACCGCCAGCACCGCCGTGACGAGCAGCGCAACCCGCGCAAACCCCTGGATCAGCACGACGATCTGTTCGAGCGCCTCGCGCTTGAGGCCGATGACGATCATCAGGCTGCGCCCAAGCGTCGCGTCAGAGCGCAGCATCGCCTCGGCGCCTTCCTGCACGACGACAGCGACGAGATAGAGCACCGAGGCGAGGCTGGCGATCCAGATCATCTGCTCGATGATGAATGTCGCAAAGGCGATGTAGCCGGTGAGGAGCGTGACGGTGATGACGGCGATCAGCAGCCATACAAGAGGCCGAGCCGCAGCCCATCTGGCGACAACCGGCGTCGAGCCCAGCGACGCTTGATGGGCAACGATTATTGAGCGCAGCACGCTTGCCATCGCGACGGCGACGAGGGCGCCGCCGACCGCGCGAGTTGCGACAGTGATGTTGAGAGAGGCGATAGCATCTGCCGCGGGTTCGATCAATCGCTCGACTGCGACGATGGCCGCAATGCTGATCCAAAGACGAAACATCAACGCGGCGACGCGATCGCTGAGATCGATAATGCGCCATGGCCCTTGACGCGGCGCGAGCACGCCGCGCGCAAGGCCATTGCTGACGAAGATCAGCCGCAATCCGTCAAACAGCGCGTTCTGGATGCCCTGCAGGCGGGGATCGGAGACATCGAATGCGTCGAGCGCATAGGCCACAACGCCGAGCCCGAAAAGCGGAAGGCAGATCAGCACCGCGCTGGTCCAGATCGCGGCCAGCGCGCGGCGAAGTCGGCTGGGCGCTGCGATCTCGGGGTCCCGCGCGATGACGCGCCTCGCGATCCAGCGCATCGGGGGAATCGATCCAAGAATGGCGAGCGCCAGCGCCAGCAGGCCGAGCGCCTGAGCGCGCGAAATGCGCGCGGTGACGGAGCCTATCCAGTCGCGCACCAGGCCGCCGATCGTCGCCAGATCGGCGGGCGATTCTCGTGCGACGCCGCCCCACAACACTGGACTGAGCAGGCTTGAGGAGCGCGCGAAAGTCTGGCGAGCGAACAATTGCCGCCGGGCCGCCCCGATGCGGGCGTTGTTATCGTCGACCTGCAACGCCAGCGCCCGCGCCGTGCGCAGATCTGCGTCGAGAGCGTCGTGTTTGGCTTTCTCTGCGGCCAGTTCCCCCGCGGCGGCATCATTCGCCGGCGCCGCATCGGGCGATTTCGGAGTCAACTCGACGAGGCGCTTGCTGGACGCCTCGAGCCGCGGCGCGATATCGGCGATTACGCCCAGGATTTCACTGGCCAGCGGATCGTTCTCGGCGCGCAGGCGCAGGAGATCGCTGTCGCCAAGATCAGGGTTCTTGAAGGCTGCGTCGATCTCGACCAGGGCCGCGCGCACCGCGTCAAGATGTTGGCGCGGCGTGACCTGCGCAAAAGCGCTATTCGCGCAGACCCAGATAAACAGGACCGCCGCGAGCGCGAAGAGACCGACTTTGGGCTTGGAAAAGTTCATTCTCGTCGATCCGGCGCCGTTTGCCCACCCGTTCGTTAATCTGATTCGCTGGCGGCCGGCGTCCCGTCGCATCCGAACATGGCCCGGCTGTGTCTGCAATCGGCGGCTTCCCCTGTCGCAGGCCCGTTCACCTTCGGCCCGGAAAAGGGCTGCGCTGGGCGGCCCGCTTTGTTAAAAGACGAGGCAATCGAGGAAAATGTCCGGTGAATCAGCTCCCGCCCACTGACGCAATGGCCACGCCGACCGCCTCCGACCCGGGAGCGCTGGCGCTGCATTGCCTCATCGAGGCCGGCTTCGAGCGGATCGAGCCGTCGGTTCTCCAGCCGGCGTCGATCTTTCTGGACATGTCGGGCGAAGCGATACGCGGGCGTCTTTACCTGACAAGCGACGCCTCCGGGGCGGAATTATGCCTGCGGCCTGACTACACCATTCCGGTTTGCCGCGCCTATCTCGCTTCGCCCCGGGCAAGCGCGGAGGCGCAGTTTTCCTACTTGGGGCCCGTCTTCAGGGCCCGCGTCGGCGAAGCGGGCGAGGCCGTGCAAAGCGGGCTCGAGAGCTTCGGTCGAACCGACAAAGCAGCCGCCGACGCAGAAATATTCGCTCTTGCGATGGGGGCCTCCGCTGCGGCGGGCGCGCCTCGTCTACGGGTGCGTCTGGGCGACACAGCGCTGTTCGATGGTGTGCTGCGTGCCCTCGATCTGCCCGATATCTGGCTGCGCCGATTGCGGCGCGGACTGGCGCAGGGGCGCGGCCTCGACGCGATACTCAATGAGAACGGCACAGGTCCTGCCGGGCAGTCCGGGGTGCTGGCGGCGCTGGAGCGCGCCGATCATGCCGGCGCCCGGGCGCTCGTCGAGGACCTGCTGGCGATCGCCGGCATCAGCGCTGTCGGCGGGCGCAGCGCCGGAGAGATCGCCGACCGTTTTCTCGATCAGGCGGCGCTGCGTTCGGGCACCAATGTGGCGCCCGAGAAGCGCGCCGTGCTCGAAGCGTTTCTGACGATCCGCGGCGATCCCGACCAAGCTTCGCGGCAATTGCGCACCCTGGTCAAGTCTGCAAAGCTTGACATCGCGGAGGCTCTCGACTCGTTCGACCAACGCACCGGCTTCATCGCCGCGCATGGCCTGAACGTCGAGGAGCTTGAATTCTCGGCATCCTTTGTGCGCGATCTTGATTACTACACCGGCTTCGTTTTCGAAGCGGTTGATGCGGCGCATGGGGGCGGCCGGCCGGCGATCGGCGGGGGGCGCTACGACGGCCTCGCGCGCCGCCTTGGCGCTGCTTGGGACATTCCCGCTGTTGGCGCGGCGATCTGGATCGACAGGCTCGGCGCGGGAGCGGGACTATGAGCGCGCAGGAAACTGGCTTGCTTGAGAAGATAACGCAAAGCGATGCGGCCCCGCTGATTCTGGCGGTTCCCTCGAAGGGACGCCTTCAGGAAAACGCCGCGGCGTTTTTCGCGCGGGCGGGTCTCGACTTCATGCAGGCCCGCGGAGCGCGCGACTATCGCGGCGCGATCGCTGGCCTGCCAGGCATCGAAGTGGCCTTCCTCTCCGCGTCCGAAATCGTCGGCCAGCTCGCCAACGGCGCGGCGCATATCGGGGTGACTGGCGAAGACCTGGTGCGCGAACAGGCACCCGACGCCGACGCTCGGATGGCGCTGCTGACCCCGCTCGGTTTCGGCGCGGCAAGCGTCGTCGTGGCGGTCCCGAAGGCCTGGATCGACGTGCGCTGCATGGCGGACCTCGAGGATGTCGCCGCAACTTTTCATGCGCGCCGGGGCGAGCGCATGCGCGTTGCGACGAAATACGTGAACCTGACGCGGCGCTTCTTCGCCGGGCATCACGTCAGCGACTATCGCATCGTCGAAAGCCTTGGAGCGACCGAAGGCGCGCCGGCGGCGGGCGGAGCGGAGCTGATCGTCGACATCACGACGACCGGCGCTACACTCGCGGCGAACGCACTGAAAGTTCTCGACGATGGGACCATTCTGCGCTCGCAGGCCAATCTTGTCGCCTCGAGGCGCGCGGCCTGGGGCGCTGGCGTTCGCGCTGCGGCGCGAAGTATGCTGATGCGCATCGCCGCCGCCCAAGAAGCGCGTAAAATGCGCGAAGTGCGCGCGCGGATGCCAAGCCCCGCGCACCTCGTGGTGCGTGAGGCCTGCGTACGTTTCGAGGCGCAGGCGGCATTCGGCGACGAGGCCGATCCGCTGGGCTTCGTCGTGCTGCACAGCCCGAAAGACCGGGTCGCCGAACTTGCCGACTGGCTTCTGTCGCAGGGCGCGGAGCGCGTCAGCGTGGGCGTGCTCGAACATGTCTTCAGCGCGCAGAATGCGCTCTACGAAGCGCTGGAGGCGGCGATCGGCAAATAGGCTGCCTTTCGCGATCTTTCGTCATATAAGCGTGACCAATCTTTGCGAGTGGCGCCATGCAACTGATCGGCACGCCCGATAGTCTTGTCCCGCCGGGAGCGCGCGTCGAAATGGTGCGCGCCGCCGATGGCGTGCTGTTGCGTACAGCGCGTTGGGTTCCCCAGACGGCTTTACGCGGCACCGTGGCCGTTCTTCCAGGTCGGGCGGAATTCATCGAAAAATATTTTGAGGTAATCGTCCAACTTTTGGACCGCGGCTTCGCGGTCGCCGCGCTGGACTGGCGCGGCCAGGGCGGCTCGGCGCGGCCCTTGAAGAACCCGCGAAAAGGCCACGTCCGCGATTTTGCCTTGTTCACCCGGGATGTCGATGCTCTCGTTGACGATGTTCTTGGCCCGTCCTGCCCGCAACCGTGGTTTGCCCTTTGCCACTCGATGGGCGGAGCAATCATGCTGGATATCGCGCATGCCGGACGCTGCCCGTTCGAGCGCCTGGCGATAACGGCGCCAATGATCGACATCGCCGGACTGCGGCGTCGGCGCGGCGCGCGGGCGCTGGCGCAAGGTCTCAGCGCTCTGGGCCTTGGCCGCGCCTTCGCGCCGGGCGGCGGATCGGCCAGCATCGCCACGCTGCCGTTCGCCGGCAATGCTCTGACCTCCGATCCAGTGCGTTACGCCCGCGCCGCCGAAATCGTCGCTCTCGCCCCGAACCTCGCGCTGGGCTGGCCGACCGTCGGCTGGGTTCACGCAGCGTTTCGCCTGATGCGGCGGTTCGAAGATCCAGACTATCCGCGTAATACCAACACACCGGTGCTGGTGATCGCGGCGGGCGACGATGCAGTGACCGATACGCGCGCAATCGAGCGCTTTGCTGAGCGACTGCGCGCAGGACGGCTGATCGTGATCGACGGCGCCAAACACGAGATCCTTATGGAGCGCGACTGTTTTCGCGACCAGTTCTGGGCGGCGTTCGATCAGTTCATCCCCGGGGTCGAAGCGGCGAAGGCGAGAACGGCGTGAACCGCAGTTCAAAGGGCGGTCGACCAAACGCCCCCGTCGCGCCGGGTCTTCGCGAGGAGGGGAGCCGGGCAGCACTCATCCTCATTGGCGCTTTTGCCTTGGCCCGGCTGGCGCTTGATCTGTCGCTCTCGCTTGGCGCTGACGAAGCCTACACGGTGGCGGTGTCGCGCCGGCTCGCATTGTCGTACTTCGATCATCCGCCGTTGCATCAGTGGCTTGCGCATTTCTCCGCTGAGCTGTTTGGCGAGGGCGTCTGGATCCGCCTGCCGTTCATTGCGCTGTTTGCCGTGACGGGCTGGCTGCTGTTCGCGTTGACGCGCGATCTGTTTGGCGCGCGCGCGGCGCTCTGGGCGCTGTTCGGCCTCAACGCTTCGGCGTTTTTTTTCGCTTCGGCTGGCGGGTGGGTTGTTCCCGACGGCTGCCTGTTGTTCACGCTTGCCGCAGCGGCGCTCATTCTGGCCAAATTGTTTTTTGGCGCGCCCGATTCTGGCGCAGCCTGGCGCCTTTGGCTTGCAGCGGGGTTCTGGCTCGGGCTTGCCGGCCTGTCGAAATACAGCGCGATATTTGCCGCCCTCGGCATTGCTTTGTTCGTCGCAGTGTCGCCGCGGCAGCGTCATTGGTTCGCGCATCCCGCCCCCTATGCGGCGGCGCTATTGGCGCTCGTCCTGGTGGTGCCGGTGATCGTGTGGAACTACGAGAACGCATGGGTTTCGCTCGCGTTTCAAGGCGGCCGCGGCGCGCCCGCCGGCCGCCTGCGCATCGATCTGGTCGCCGCCATGATCGCGGGTGAAATCGCCTTGCTGACGCCGTGGATATTCGCGCCGTTGCTGGGCGGGCTCATCGGAGCTGTCCGCGCGCGCGGTGACGAGCGACGGCTGTTCCTTCTTTGCCTTGCCGCGCCTTCGATCATCTTTTTCACGCTTGCGCCGATGTGGAGCGGCCGCGGCCTGCCGCACTGGCCGATGCCGGGCTGGTTCTTTGTTTTTCCGCTTGCCGGCGTATGGATCAGCGAAGGCTGGGAGCGCCGCTTCAGCATGCGCGGCTTCGTCCTCGGCGCATGCGCGCTTCTCGCGGCCCTGGCGATCGTCGTCGTCATCCACGCGAACACTGGCTGGATCACCAGGTTCTTTGCCCTGCCTGCAGGCGCGGTGGATCCGACATTGGAAACATTGGACTGGTCAGCGCTGAAGAGCGCGCCGCGGTTCGCCGCGCGGCCAGCCTTCGCGGTTTCCGTCAAATGGTCCGATGCCGGCAAGATCGCGCTGGCGCTGGGGCCTGGGACGCCCGTGCTCATATTTTCCGACGATCCGCGCGGACTGGCGTTTCTCGACAGCTCGACGAAATACCTCGGGCGCGACGGGGTGATCGTGACGCCGAAGTTCAAACTCGACTCTGTCATCGCTTCCCTGCGACCCTATTTCGTCAGCCTCGGTCCGCCTGAAGATCTCGCGATCGGGCGGGCGGGACAGAACGAAATTTCCCTGGCGCTGATTCCCGCGCATGGGTTGACGCGTGCCTTCCCCTTGCCCTATCCGCGCTCGACCGATGCGATCGAGCCAGCTTTCAAGGGCGTTCCATGAACGACTTCCCAACGCCCGGACCGCCCCCGAAGGATTTATCGGTGATCGTCCCGACCTATTGCGAGGCGCAGAATGTCGCGATTCTGTTCGACCGGCTCAAGACTGCGCTCGCGAGCCTCGACTGGGAGATGATCGTTGTCGACGACGATTCGCCCGATGGCACCGCCGACATCGTTTTCGCACTGGCGGCGCATGACCGTCGCATCCGATGCATTCGCCGCGTCGGCCGCAATGGCCTTGCCGGCGCCGTGATCGAAGGATTTCTTTCCTCGAGCGCGCCTCTGGTGGCGGTCATCGACGGCGACCTGCAGCATGACGAAAGCATCCTTCCGCAAATGGCGCGACGGTTGATGAGCGGCGAGGGCAACCTGGCGATTGCGACCCGCGTGCGCGATGCCGGACTGCAGGGGCTCTCGACGACCCGGCAAAAGCTCAGCGATGCCGGAGCCGCGGTTTTCAGGCTCATCTCAGGTCTTAAAGTGCGTGATCCAATGAGCGGTTTCTTCGTCATCCGGCGGGACGTCATCGCGCGGATCGCCGGCAAACTGTCGCCGGACGGATTCAAGATTCTCGCCGACATCCTGCTCGTCGAGGGGCGCGGCCTGCGGATCGTCGAGACGCCCTATGTATTTCGCGAGCGCCAGGCGGGCGAATCGAAACTTTCGCCGCTGGTCGGAATGGAATTCCTCGGCCTGCTTGCGCATCACGCCAGCGCCGGAATTCTGCCGCTGCGATTTGTCCTGTTCGCCTCGATCGGCGCATTCGGACTGGTCGTGCATCTCACGGTGCTGAGATCGTTGCTGATCATCTGGAGCAAGGACAGCTTTGTCGCCAGCCAGCTCGTCGCGACGCTTGCCGCGATATCGAGCAATTTCATTCTCAACAATGAGATCACCTATCGCGCCAACCGCTATCGCGGCCTCAACAAGCTGGTCGGTCTCGCGCTGTTCGCGGCTCTGTGCAGCGTGGGCATTGTCGCCAATATCAACATCGCCTCCTGGATGTTCGCGTTCCAGCACGTCTGGTGGGTTGCGGGATTTGCTGGCGCGCTGGTCGGGGTCGTCTGGAACTATGCGGTCAGTTCGTCGTTCGTCTGGCGGCGGCGGGCGGCCCAATGATCAGCGATGCGATCGAATCCCTGCTGCAGATATTCACGCCGCCGTTCCGGGCGACGCTGCTGAAGTCGCTCGCGCTGACGGTCGGTCTGCTCATCGTCGTCTGGTTGGCGCTCGACCGGCTGCTTGTGTCGCTCGTCCAGATCGGGCCGTCCTGGCTGGCGACCGCGCTATCGATCCTGCTCGGGCTGGGACTGCTGGTTGGTCTGGCGTTCCTGTTGGCGCCGGTGACGTCGCTGGTCGCCAGCTTCTTCCTCGATGACATCGCTGGCCTGGTCGAGCGCGCCATCGATCCGGATTCGTCCCCCGGCCGGCCGGCGCCCGCATTGGCGTCAGCGCTTCTCGGCGCGCGCTTCGCCCTGCTGTCAATTGCGATCAATCTTGGCGCCCTGATCCTGCTCTTCGTGCCAGGGCTCAATCTGGTGGCGTTCATTGGCGCCAATGGCTATCTGCTTGGACGCGAGTATTTTGAGCTTGCGGCGATGCGCTTTCGTCCGCCCGCCGAGGCGCGCGCCATGCGCCAGCATTTCGGCCTTTCGGTGTTTCTGGCCGGCCTGATCATCGCGGGCTTTGTCGCGATCCCGCTGCTCAATCTGTTCACGCCGCTGTTTGCGACGGCGCTGATGACGCGCCTCCACAAGCGGTTGTCGGGCGCTGCGCCGCGCTGAGGGAGGGGGGGCGCCCTTTTCCGGAGCGATCGGGTCTTTTCAGGGGGTTGCGAGACAATTTTCCGCCGTGTCGATGCTCAAATAAACATATATTATATGTATAATATCGATCAATTGATCAGATCCCCGGCGATTTCCCTCGCCAGCTCGCGCGCCGTTCCCTCCTCATAGGGTTGCGCCGCTCCCGCGCCCCAGACCGGCCCCGGCCAGGCGGGATCGCCGATCCGCCGGGCGATGACGTGCACGTGCAATTGCGCGACGATGTTGCCGAGCGCGCCGACGTTGATCTTGTCGGTTCCAGCGCGGCGGCGCAGCCATTGCGACAGGGCGGCGATTTCCTCCATCAGCGCGGCGCGATCGGGCGCGCCGAGATCGACAATCTCGGTAAGGCCCGCCCGGCGCGGCGCCAGAATGAGCCAGAGGAAACGCGCATCGTTCATCAGCAGCAGCCGCGACAGGCCGAGGTCGCCGATTGCGAATGTCGAGGCTTCCAGCCGCGGATCGAGCACGAAGCTCACGTCAGCCAGCTCGCGCCATTGGGCGTGCGGCCAATCCCGAGCTTAAAGGCAATCGTCTGGGCGATGTCCGACAGCGTCGCCCGCGCGCCGATCGGACCGGGCGTTGCGTGGCCGCCAAAAGCCAGAATCGGCGTGTGTTCGCGCGTATGGTCGAAGCCGCGCCAGGTCGGATCATTGCCATGGTCGGCGGTAATCACGCAGAAATCCTCTGGATGCATCGCCGCGATGATGTCCGGCAGGCGGGTATCGAACGCTTCGAGACAGGCGGCATAACCCGCCACGTCGCGTCGGTGTCCGTATTCCGTATCGAAATCGACAAGGTTGACAAAAATGAGCCCGCCCGGCGTGGTGTCGCCGAGCGCTTGCAGCAGCATCTCCACGTGCTCGGAATTGCTTGCGCCCTTGCGCTCGCGCCCGGTGTGGCGGTGGGCGAATATATCGCCAATCTTGCCGATCGAGATGATCTCGCGGCCTGCCAGTTCCGCCTGTTCCAGCAGGTTGCCGCGCGGCGGCGGCAGTGCGAAGTCCCTGCGATGGGCGGTTCGAGTGAAATCGGCGGCGCAGGTTCCAACGAACGGCCGCGCGATGACCCGTCCGATGCGCAAGGGATCGCAAAGCTTTCGCGCGATTTTGCAGAGTTCGTAGAGCCGTTGGAGGCCGAATGTCTGCTCGTGGACGGCGATTTGCAGCACTGAGTCGGCGGAGGTGTAGCAGATCGGCTTCAGCGTGCGCAGATGCTCTTCGCCAAACTCCTCGATGATCGCCGTTCCCGACGCATGCTTGTTTCCCAGAATGCCCGGCAGTCCCGCCGTCTTGATCAGGTCCGCGGTGAACGCCTCGGGAAAGGCTGGAATGGTGTGGGGAAAATAACCCCAGGCGAAATCAATCCGCGTCCCCGCGATTTCCCAATGACCAGAAGGCGTATCCTTGCCTTGTGAGGTCTCAATGCCAAAGCCCCACTGCCCCGTCGGCTCGCCAATGTCTGGCAGTCCCGCGCATCCGCTGGAAGCCTGCATCGCGCGACCAAGGCCCAATCGGTTGAGATGGGGCACTGCGAGCGGACCGGCGCGCAGCCCGATGCGATCGGCGCGTCCCCCAGCGCAGGCCTCGGCGATATGGCCAAGCGTATCAGCGCCTACATCGCCATACGCCGCGGCGTCGCCCGCGCCGCCGCAGCCGACAGAATCGAGAACAATGATGATCGCGCGACTCATGCGGAGGCACAGCCGCACTCTGTCATCCCCGCGAACGCGGGGATCCAGACTTGCAGCCGCCGGCGCGTGGGGCTCTGGATCCCCGCCTGCGCGGGGATGACGGCGTTGGGGATGACAGCGTTGATGATTCGATTGATCTGCATCCGCTTCCTATTGGCTGACGATCCCCGCGACGTCCGCCTCAATTCTGAAAGCAGCGTCAAACAGCGCCTTGGTATAGGCATCCCTGGGGGCGGCGAATATGTCCCGTGCGACGCCGCTTTCGACGACTTTACCCTGGCGCATGACGATGACTTCGCTAGCCAGGGCGCGCACCACTTTGAGATCGTGCGAAATGAAGAGGTAGGCGAGCGAACGCTTTTGCTGCAGGGCGCGCAACAGATCGACGATCTGCGCCTGCACCGACATATCGAGAGCGGAAGTCGGCTCGTCCAGCACGATGAATTTCGGATCGAGCGCCATTGCCCGCGCGATGGCGACGCGCTGGCGCTGACCGCCGGAGAATTCGTGGGGATAGCGATCCATCGTCGCGGGATCGAGCCCGGTGTCGGCGAGGGCGCGAGCCACCACCTCGCGCCGCTGGGCGGCATTGAGCGGCGATTTTTGCGCAAGCAGGCCTTCCTCGACGATCTGCGCGATCGACAGGCGCGGCGAGAGCGAACCGAATGGGTCCTGAAAGACGATCTGCATTTCGCGCCGCAGCGGGCGCATCTCGCGCGAGTTCAACCCATCGACGCGCTTTCCGCAATAAACGATCGTGCCCTCGGAGCGGATCAGCCGCAGGATCGCCAGGCCCAACGTGGTCTTGCCCGAGCCCGATTCGCCGACGACGCCGACGGTTTCACCTTCGCGCAAACTGAGCGAAACGCCATCGACGGCTTTCACATAGCCAACGATTTTGCGCATGAAACCGCGCTTGATCGGAAACCAGACTTTTACATTCTCCGCGTTCACGATCGTTTTGGATGACGTGTTCACGGCTGGCGGCGCGCCTTTGGGCTCTGCGGCCAGCAACGCCTTGGTGTAGGCATGCCGCGGATTGGCGAACACCTGCGCCACCGGCCCTGCTTCCACAATTTTGCCGCGCTGCATCACCGCGACATCGCTCGCCACCTTGCGCACGATCCCAAGATCATGAGTGATGAACAGCAGCGCCATATTGCGCCTGGCTTGCAGGTCTTTCAGCAGTTTCAGAATTTGCGCCTGGACGGTGACGTCGAGCGCTGTCGTGGGCTCGTCCGCGATAAAAAGATCGGGCCGGTTGGCGAGCGCCATGGCGATCATCACGCGCTGGCGCTGGCCGCCCGAAAGCTGATGCGGGAAGGCGCCAAGCCGCGAGGTGGGATCGACGATGCCGACCTCTTCGAGGAGAGAGACGACCTGGCTCCGCGTGGATTTTCCACCGCCGTGCAATTCGATGATTTCGCCGATCTGCCGCTCGATATTGTGTAGCGGATTGAGCGAAGTCATCGGCTCCTGAAACACCATGGTGACGCCGGCGCCGCGAATGGCGCGCAGTTCTGCGTCCGACATTTTCAGAACGTCGCGCCCTTTGTAGAATATCTCCCCGGTCGGATGGCTCGCCGCGGGATAGGGCAGCAGACGCACCAGCGACAGCGCCGTAACCGATTTTCCCGATCCGGATTCGCCCACCAGCGCCAGGGCGCCGCCGCGCTTCAACTGGAACGAAACCCGATCGACCACCGTCTGCGTGACGCCGCCTTGCGAGAAGGCCACGCTGAGATCGCGCACGTCGAGAAGGATAGGCTCATCCTTCACTGGAAGGTCTTTCGCGGATCAAACGCATCGCGCACCGCCTCGCCGATGAAGATCAGCAGCGACAGCATCAGCGCGACGACGATGAAGGAGGAAAGCCCGAGCCATGGCGCGGAGAGGTTGGCCTTGCCCTCAAGCAGCAATTCGCCCAGAGACGGCGAGCCCGGCGGCAAGCCAAAACCGAGGAAATCCAGCTGTGTCAGCATGGTGATCGACGAATTGACGACGAACGGCAGGAAGGTGAGCGTCGCCACCATCGCATTGGGCAAGACGTGCTTGACGATGATCCTGGCATTGGAAAGCCCGAGCGCACGCGCGGCATTGACGTACTCAAAATTGCGCGCCCGCAGGAATTCCGCGCGCACAAGATGCACCAGCGTCACCCATGAAAACAGCAGCAGAATCACCAGCAGCACGACGAAGCTGGGCGCCAGGATCGCGGAGAGAATGATGAGGATATAGAGGTGGGGCAGCGACGACCAGATTTCGATGATGCGCTGCATGATGAGATCGAGCCAGCCGCCGAAATATCCCTGCACGGCGCCCGCGGCAATGCCGATCACCGACGAGATGCCCGCCAGGACGAGACCGAATACGATCGACAGGCGAAAGCCATAGATCAGCCGCGCCGCGACATCGTGCAGACCCTGATCGGTGCCGAGCCAGTTCCACTCGATATCGCGGCAGGAGCCCGGGCCCTTGGGCGGGTTCTGCGGATCGCGGGCGGCCTGCGTCGCCAATGCCTTCTGGCATTGCTCGCGCGTCAGCCACCAAGACGGCGGCGACGGGGCGGGCAGCGGCGGGTCGAGATTGGTGGTGTTGTTGGCATAGCGGATCGGCGGCCAGACCATCCAGCCATGCGCCTCGATCTCGCTGGCGATGCCGGGATCGCGATAGTCGGTCGTCGCTTCAAACCCGCCAAACTTGTCTTCGGGGTAGTTGAACAGAACCGGAAACAGAATCTCGCCTTTGTAGGACGCGATGATCGGCCGGTCGTTGGCGACAAACTCCGCGAACAGCGAGACGACGAACAGCGCGAGGAAAATCCGCAGCGACCAGAGCCCGCGCTTGTTGCGGCGAAAATTGTCGAGCCGGCGCCGGTTCATCGGGCTGAGTTTCAGCCAGGGCCGTTTCTTCACCGGCGGCGAAGGCGCATCCACCTCAAACCTCCCGCGTCTCGAAATCGATGCGCGGATCGATCCAGGTGTAGGTGAGATCGGAGATCAGGTTGACGACCAGCCCGAGCAGCGCGAAGATATAGAGGTTGCCGAGCACCACAGGGTAGTCCCGATTCAGCAGCGATTCGTAAGAGAGATAGCCGAGGCCATCGAGTGAGAACACCTGCTCGATCAACAGCGAGCTGGCGAAAAATGCGCCGATGAAGGCGGCGGGAAAGCCGGCGATGACGATCAGCATGGCGTTGCGAAAGACGTGGCCATAAAGCACGCGCCGCTCGGTGAGGCCCTTCATCCGCGCGGTCTGCACATAGGCTTTCTTGATCTCGTCGAGAAACGAATTCTTGGTCAGCAGCGTCGAAGTGGCGAACGAGCCGAGCACCATCGCGGCAACCGGCAGGGTGATGTGCCAGAGATAGTCGAGAACCTTGTGCGGCCAGTCGAGCTCAGCGAAATTGTCCGAGGTCAGCCCGCGCAGCGGAAATAGCTGCCAGAACGAGCCGCCGCCGAACAGCACGACGAGCAGCACCGCGAACAGGAAACTCGGGATCGCGTAGCCGACGATGACCAGCCCGGACGTCCACGTGTCGAACTTCGAGCCGTCGGAGACCGCCTTGCGAATGCCGAGCGGTATCGAAATGGCGTAGGACAGGAACGTCATCCAGAGGCCGAGCGAAATCGACACCGGCAGCTTTTCCTTGATCAGCTGCAGCACCGGCACATCGCGAAAATAACTCTTGCCGAAGTTGAACGTCGCATAGTCCCGCACCAGCATGGCGAAACGCTCGGGAGCCGGCTTGTCGAAGCCGTATTGCTTCTCCAGTTCCTTGATGAATTTCGGATCGAGTCCCTGCGCGCCGCGGTAGCGCGAGGAGATATCGCTCCCCGCCTGCGCCATCGCTCCCGCGCCGATGTTGCCGCCGCCCCCGCCGAGCCGCGACGACGCGCTGACGTCCTGCCCCTGCAATTGCGCGATCGCCCGCTCGACCGGCCCGCCCGGAACGAATTGAACGATAACGAACGACACCAGCATGATGCCGAAAATCGTCGGGATCATCAGCAGCAGGCGGCGGGCGATATAGGCGAGCATGGGCGCTCAGGTTTGATCGCGCAACGGAAGCGCAGGGAAGCGGCGCGTCCGTTCATAGCTGATTCGTCGGCGCCTAAAGCCCAATTTTACTGGCCTTCTCGGCGTCCCACCACCAGGTGTCGGGCGCGCCTGTGCTCAGCTTGGGCTGGCGTTCGGGGCGGGAGAACGCATTCCAGTGGGCGACCCAGGCCTCATCGCGGTACCACATCGGAATCCAGTAGTGCCCGGCGCGAAGAATCCGGTCCAGCGCGCGGCACGCGGTGTTGAGCTCGACGCGCGACTTGGCGGAGGCGATTTTTTCGACGAGCGCATCGACGACGGGATCGGCGACGCCGCTCATATTGCGCGATCCCGGCTCCGCCGCCGACTTGGACGTCAGAAAGACCCGCAAATCCGAGCCCGGCGTTGACGATCCGCCGAACGCGGCGGTGATCACATCGTAGTCGAACGCCTCGGTCCGGCTCTTGTATTGCGTCGCATCGACGATGCGCGAATTGGCGGCGATGCCAAGCTTGCGCAGGTTCTGCTGCAGCGGCGCCGTATGCGGCTGCAGGGCCTCTGACGAATCGAGAAACTCGATGACGAACGGCTTGCCGCTCGGCAACTTCAGCACGCCATTGTCGCGCTTGCAGCCGGCCTCGCGCAGCAGTTGGTCGGCGCGCTTCAGCAGCGTCCGGTCGCTGCCCGAGCCGTCGCTGACCGGCGGCGTGTAGGGGTCGCCGAACACTTCATCGGGAATCTTGCCACGAAATGAGTCCAGCAGCGCGAGTTCCTCGGCGGCCGGTTTGCCCACAGCCTCCATCGCGCTGTTCTGGAAGTAGGAGACCACGCGCTTGTAGGAGGAATACATGATGTTCTTGTTGGTCCACTCAAAGTCGAACGCCAGGCCCAGCGCCTCGCGGATGCGGGGGTCCTTGAACTGTTCGCGGCGGGTGTTGAGATACCAGCCTTGCGCGCCAGTCGGAGCGCCATTGTGCAGCGTCTCCTTGAGGACGCGCCCCTCCTTGACGGCGGGAAAGTCATAATTGAGCGCCCAGAAGCGCGAGGTAAATTCCTCGTGGTAGTTGATCGCGCCGGCCTTGAACGCCTCGAAGGCGATCTGACGCTCGCGGTAATATTCGAAGCGCAGCCGATCGAAGTTGCCCGTGCCGACGTTCACCGGCAGGTCTTTTGCCCAATAGTCTTTCACGCGTTCAAATTCGATGAAGCGGCCCTGCTCGAAAGTCTTGACCTTGTAGCCGCCCGAACCCAGCGGCGCCTCCAGCGTCGCGGCGTCGAAATCGCGGCCCTTCCACCAGGTCTGCGAGAGTATCGGCATGCCCGCGACGATCAGATGCGCGTCCCGGGTGCGCGCGGGGATGAAGCGCACCAGCACGACATCCGGCGCCTCGATGCTGGCGCTTTCGACGTCGCTCAGCAAGATCGAATAAGATGGGTGGGCCTTTTCTTTCAGCGTCATCAGCGAAAATGCGACGTCGGCGGCGGTCAATGTGGATCCGTCGTGGAAGCGCGCTTCGGGACGCAGCAGAAAACGATAGGTCAGCCTGTCCGCGCTGATGCGCACCGCGCGCGCGACCAGGCCGTACAACGAGTCGGGCTCGTCGCCGCCGCCCGACATCAGCGTATCGTAAGTCGCCGACATTCCGGCGGCGCCGTCGCCTTTTTTCGAGTACGTATTGAGCGTATCGAACGTCTCGAAATTCTGGTTGCCGCCAGTGCTGGTGATCTGCCGCGAAAGCAGGCCGCCCTTGGGTGCGTCTGGATTGACGTAATCGAAATGTTTGAAATCGGGGGGCATGGCGAGGTCGCCAAAGGCGGAAAGTCCGTAGGTCTCGACGTCGCCTTCCGCCAGCGCCGCGCCCGTCGGCCAGCGCCACGCGGGGACAAGCCCGAAGGCCGCCAGTTTCAATGCCGACCGCCTTGTGATTCGCGATCTCATAGGGTCTCCTGTTGGGGCCTGGCGCAGTCGGCGATTCCCCGATTAAGACCGGCTTTGCCGACCTTGGCCAGAGCATCGGCTTCTGGCGTGTATTGGATTGTGACATGAACGATGGCTTGTTCAAGGCGCAGCGCCGAGCTCCGGAGTTCGCCTTTGCCGGAAATTCGCTCGACCGCTGTTCTGACCGGCGCGAAGACGCACAATTTCTGGCCGAAATGTCGGGGCGCGCCGATGCGCTCGGCGTGCTGATTTGCCGCGACACGCCGATCCTCGCGCAAGGCAATCCGCTGTTTGCGCTGGGCGAAGCGGAAAGGCTCGGCGCCGTGCGCGAACGTGCGTTTCTCGGGCTGCGGGAGGATGGCGCCCCGATCTTCGCGAGCCGGCTTGACGACAGCGCGGTCGAACTGCGCGCCGACGAAAGCGATGGTTTCCTCGACCGGCGGGTGATGGCGGTCCCCGGCCGCGACGACCTCAAATTGATCGACATGCGCTCGCTGGCGATGCAGGGTGAACTGGCGCCGCGACTGATCGCGATGCTGGGCCAGGCCAAGGCTCTTCTGCACTGGCACAGTGTGCATGGGTTTTGTGCGAAATGTGGCGCCCGCTCGCGCGTTGCGGCGGCGGGATGGCGGCGCGAGTGCGACGCGTGCGGGGCGCAGCATTTTCCGCGCACCGATCCGGTCGTCATCATGCTGGCGGTCGATGGCGATTCCTGCCTGATGGGGCGGCAGGCGCGGTTTCCCAAGGGCATGTACTCATGTCTCGCCGGATTTCTGGAACCCGGCGAGACGATCGAGGAGGCGGTGCGGCGCGAGATTTTTGAGGAGGCGGGCATTCACTGCGGCGCTGTATCCTATATTGCGTCGCAGCCCTGGCCGTTCCCCGCTTCGCTCATGATCGGCTGCCTCGCACAGGCGAAGACGCGGGACATTCGTCTCGACGCAACCGAACTGGAGGATGCGCGCTGGTTCAGCCGCGCGGAGGCGATTGCCCTGCTCGACGGCCGCCATCCAGACGGCCTCAAATCGCCGACGCGGATGGCCATCGCCCACTATATACTCACAAGCTGGGCGCGCGCGTAATGAGTGCTGCGGCGGGCCAGGATTATCCCCGCCTCTGCTGACGCGCCTTGTGCTCCCCGCGCGCCCGCATCGCCTCCAGTTCCTCGCCCGTATACCTTACGATATGCTTTGCCTGCCCGCGACTGGCGTTGAGCTGATCAAATTGACGGAACGCGATCCCCTTCTCCCCTTGCGGGAGAAGGTGGCGCGCGAAGCGCGACGGATGAGGGGTCGGTTCAGAATTAAGCGCCACGCATAACGCCGCCGCTTTCTTCTTCAGCGACCCTCATCCGTCATCGCTAACGCGATGACACCTTCTCCCGCAAGGGGAGAAGGAAATGCGCTATCGATTTCAACAACGCCTTGTCTCTACGCGAACGCCGCCTTCTGCATCGCAATCAATTGCCCGATCCCGCCCCGCGCGAGCGCGAGCAGGTTCAGCAGCTCCGCCTCGCTAAACGGCGCGCCCTCAGCCGCGCCCTGGACTTCGACGAGGCCGCCGGAGCCGGTCATCACAAAGTTGGCGTCGGTCTCGGCGGTCGAATCTTCGGCATAATCGAGATCGATCACCGGCTCGCCCTTGACGATGCCGCAGGAGACCGCGGCGACATGGTCGCGCAGCGGATTGTCGCGCAGGATCGAACGTTGGATCATCCAGTTCAGACAATCGCTCAGGGCAATCCAGGCGCCGGTGATCGCCGCTGTGCGCGTGCCGCCATCGGCCTGCAGCACATCGCAATCGAGCGTGATCTGGCGCTCGCCGAGCTTGGGCAAATCGACGACCGCGCGCAAGGATCGCCCGATGAGCCGCTGGATTTCCTGCGTCCGCCCCGAGACTTTGCCGGTCGAGGACTCGCGTCGCGTGCGTGTCGAGGTGGCGCGCGGCAGCATTGCATATTCCGCCGTCACCCAGCCCTTGCCCTGCCCGCGCAACCATGGCGGCGGTTTGTCCTCGAGCGAAGCGGCGCAAAGCACATGGGTTTCGCCGAAGCGCACGAGGCACGAGCCCTCGGCATAACGCGCGACGCCGCGCTCGAACGAGACCTTGCGCATTTCATCGGGCGCGCGATTGGAGGGACGCATGTATGTTCCTTGCAGAATCTTTTTAGCCCTGGCTCCGCTTGCGGGAGAGGGTTGAGGTGAAGCCCGTTTCCCTCATCCGAGGTTTCGCGCCGTCTTCTCCTGCCGGCGGGAGAAGGGTTCAAAGCCCAAGCGTCGCTGAGAATTTAGAACCGCGAATCTGATCGCTCTAGCGGTCGCTGCCGCTCGGTGCAACCACCGCACCGTCAACAATTGACATTTGTGCAATTCAACAGCGTATGCCGCCACTGCCAAACTCTCGTCATATGTCGAACTTAACGCCCTGCGCCAGCGGCAGCTTAGCGGAATAATTCACTGTGCTGGTTTGGCGCCGCATGTAACCCTTCCAGGCGTCTGAGCCGCTCTCGCGTCCTCCGCCGGTTTCCTTTTCGCCGCCAAAGGCGCCGCCAATCTCCGCGCCCGAGGGGCCAATGTTGACGTTGGCGATGCCGCAGTCCGACCCGGCGGCGGAGGTAAAAGCTTCCGCCTCGCGCAGGTTCAGAGTGAAGATGCAGGACGAGAGTCCCTGCGGCGTGTCATTCTGAATTGATATCGCTTCGTCCAGCGTATCGTATCCCATCACGTAAAGAATCGGCGCGAAGGTCTCCTCGCGCACGATCGGCGTCTGGCGCGGCATCTCGACAATGGCTGGCTCGACATAAGCGCCGCCTTGCGGTGCGCCGACCGGACGACCGCCATGCACGACCCCGCCTTCGGCTTTCGCGCGAGTCAGCGCCGCCAACATGCGGTCTCGCGCGGGATGATCGATCAACGGCCCGACCAGGGTCGAAGCGTCGCGCGGATCGCCGATGGGTAACGTCGCATAGGCTTTTTTAATCCGCTCGGTGAGTTCGGAGCGAATTGATTTGTGGACGATGAGGCGGCGCAGCGACGTACACCGCTGCCCCGCGGTGCCGACGGCGGAAAATACGATGGCGCGCACGGCCATATCGAGGTCGGCCGACGGCGCGACAATCATCGCGTTATTTCCGCCAAGTTCGAGAATGGCGCGTCCAAACCGCGCGGCAACTTTAGGTCCAACGATCGCGCCCATGCGCGTCGAGCCGGTCGCGGAAACGATCGGCACGTCTTTGGAGGCGACGAGCGCCTCGCCGATCGCGTGGCCTCCAACGACGATTTGGGCCAAACCTTCCAGCGTATCGGCGCCAAAGCGTCGAATGGCGCGCTGCAGAATTTTCATCGACGCCAGCGCACTGAGCGGCGTCTTTTCCGACGGTTTCCAGATCACCGGATCCCCGCAAACAAGCGCCAGCGCGGCATTCCAGCTCCAGACCGCAACGGGAAAGTTAAAGGCCGAAATCACCGCACAGGGTCCCATCGGCAGCCAGGTCTCGGCCATCCGATGTCCGGGCCGCTCGGATGCAATCGTCAGCCCGTAGATCTGGCGCGAGGCGCCAACCGCGAAATCGCAGATGTCGATCATCTCCTGCACTTCGCCGAGGCCCTCGGAAACGATCTTGCCCGTCTCCAGCGTCACCAATGCGCCGAGTTCGGATTTGGCGGCGCGCAGTTCTTCGCCTAACAGGCGCACGAGCTCTCCGCGCCGCGGCGCCGGGACTTCTCGCCAGGTCCGGAACGCAGCTTGCGCGCGGGCGATGACTGCCGGAATTTCCGACTCCGGCGTTTCCGCGAGCCGGGCGATTTGTGCTCCGTCGATCGGCGAATGAACGGCCAGGCTGCCGCCCGCGAGCTCGGACACGGTGAAGCCGAGCGCGCCGAGCACGTCGTGTGAGGTCATGAGTTTCTTCCTCAATTTGCGGCTGTCGCCGAAGCGAGGACATTCATTGGAGCGGCGCGGGACGTCAATGGCACAGAGCTGATATCGTGGTCGGCGGAGGCGCTTGATAAGCTTCTCGATCGCTACACGCTAACGGTCAGCCGCCAGGTTATTATCGCGCCAACGTCCACCAAGAGCTTCTGGCGCTCCAACCGGCTACATATAGAGCCGCTCTTTTTCCAGTCCGGTGTAAAGCGCCGCCACCTGCTCGCCATAACCGTTGAACAGCATCGTCGGACGCCGCTCGCCGGTGTTGAGGAAGGTTTCGCTCGCCTGGCTCCAGCGCGGATGCGGAACCTCCGGATTGACGTTGGCCCAGAACCCGTATTCGTCGGGTCCCAACGCTTCCCAGAACGTCGTCGGACGCTTGTCGACAAAGCTGATCTTGACGATCGACTTGGCCGACTTGAACCCGTATTTCCATGGCGTCGCAAGGCGGATTGGCGCGCCGTAGTTTTTCGGCAACGACTTGCCATAGGCGCCGGTAACCATGAACGCAAGATCGTTGTTGGCTTCGGCCATCGTCAACGCTTCGACATACGGCCAGGGATAGAAGAGCCCGCGCTGGCCAGGCGCCATTTTCTTATCGAGAAACGTCTCGAAGCGCACGAACTTCGCAGAGCTCAGCGGCTTGGCCATCTCGACGAGCTTGCGCAGGGGGAAACCGCTCCACGGAATCGCCATCGACCAGGCCTCGACGCAACGATGGCGATAAAGCCGCTCCTCGACGCCCATCGATTTGACGAGATCGTCGATGCCCACCTGCATCGGCTTTTCCACCATGCCGTCGATCGCCACCGTCCACGGGCGCGTCTTCAGCGCTTCCGCCGAAAGATGCTTCTCGGTGCTGAATTCATAGAAATTATTGTAATTGCTGGTGATCTTTTCCGGCGTTACGTCGCGGTCGAGCTTGTAGGCCTCGTTGCGCGCAGCGGGATAAAGCGAGGCGGTCGCGTCGACCTCTTCAGCGCGGGCGCGCCAGGGAGCGCTCGCTCCCACCGCCAGTGCGGCGGCGCCGGTCAGCAGAGAGCGGCGATCCATGAACAATCTTTCTGGAGTCGTCTCGCTCGCGGGGATTTCCCAGCTTCTACGGCGAACAATGACCATTGCTGAACCCTTCTGGACGTGCGGTCGACGACCACCGGCGCGACGCGCACGATTGGTCCCTACCCCCGTACGTGGCAATGGCGGCGAAAGTTACAGCGACCCTAGACTTTCTCGACCTGACCAAATTCGAGATCAACCGGAGTGGCGCGGCCGAAGATCGACACGGCGACTTTCACGCGCGAACGCTGTTCGTCGACTTCCTCGACGACGCCATTGAACGAGGCGAAGGGCCCGTCGGCGACGCGCACATTCTCGCCGATTTCGAAATGGATCGACGCCTTGGGACGCTCGACGCCATCGGCGACCTGGCCCTTGATGCGCTCCGCCTCGCGATCGGGGATCGCCATCGGCTTTTTGTCGGCGCCCAGAAACCCCGTCACTTTGGGCGTGTTCTTGATGAGATGGTAGACATCATCGGTCAGATCGCATTTGACCAGGACATAGCCGGGAAAGAACTTGCGTTCGGAAGCGATCTTGCGGCCGCGCCTGACTTCGACGACCTGCTCGGTAGGCACCATGATCTCGGTGAATTTTTCGGCGAGGCCGCGTTGCGCCGCCTGCTCCCGGATCGACTCGGCGACCTTCTTCTCAAAGTTCGAATAGGCGTGAACGATGTACCAGCGCATGCTCATTGTGAAATCCCGAAGTCGTCGTCAAAGCGGCCAGTGAAGCCGTCGCCCGCCAGCGCCATCAATGCCGCCCGATGCCCAGAACGAAGCCCACGCCGACGCGCAGGACTTCGTCGACGACAACGAAGAACAGGCTGGCGAACACCGCCATCAGCAAAACCATGCCGGTGGTAATCAGCGTTTCCCGGCGCGTCGGCCAGATGACCTTCGCCGCTTCGGCGCGGACCTGCTGAATGAACTCGAACGGATTGGCCATGTCTTAAAGCTTCCACAAGGCCGCGGGCCGAATCAGCCCGTTGCGGGCGGCCAAAAAAGTTCGCGGCGCGGAACCTCTCGGTCGCGCGCCACGCAAGCCTCATATAGGATGCGACCATCGCGCGACAAGCGAAATATGTGGGCGAGGCCCCAAATGCGCTTTGCCGCCGGCCCAAGGGACGGATTTCCGCCATGAATGAGATGTCGCTTCCCATGAGCCGCCCCAGGACGGGCGGCCTCGCCCCGGCAGTGCGGGCGGCGCTCACCCGCGATCTCGCGGCGCGGTTCGGCAACAAGCTGGTGACCTCCCAGGCGGTGCGCGAGCAGCACGGCCACACGCTGACCTGGCTCGCCAACGCGCCGCCCGACGCGGTGCTGTTCGCCGAAGGCGTCGAGGATGTCGTCGACGCGGTGCGCCTCTGCGCCACGCATGACGCGCCCATCGTGGCGTTCGGCGCCGGCACGTCGCTGGAGGGCCATGTCAACGCGCCGCATGGCGGGCTGTCGCTCGATCTTTCGCGGATGGACAAGGTGCTCGCGGTCCACGCCGAAGACCTCGATTGCGTGGTCGAGCCCGGCATCCTGCGCAAGGCGCTGAACGATTATCTGCGCGACAGCGGCCTGTTCTTCCCCATCGACCCCGGCGCCGACGCCTCGCTCGGCGGCATGACCGCGACGCGCGCTTCAGGCACCAACGCCGTGCGCTACGGCACGATGCGCGACAATGTGCTGTCGCTGAAGGTCGTCACCGCCGATGGCTCGATCATCCGCACCGCCAGCCGCGCCAGGAAATCCTCCGCGGGCTATGACCTGACCCGGCTGTTCGTCGGGTCGGAGGGCACGCTTGGCGTCATCGTCGAGATCACTCTGCGTCTGCATGGGCTGCCGGAGGCGGTGTCGGCCGGGCATTGCCCGTTCAAGGACGTGCGCGGCGCCTGCGACGCGACCATCGCGACGATCCAGTCGGGCCTGCCGGTGGCGCGCATCGAACTGCTCGACGCGCTGCAGGTGAAAGCCTGCAACGCCTACTCGAAGCTGGGCCTGCCGGAAACGCCGATGCTGTTCGTCGAGTTTCACGGCACGCCCGCCAGCGTCGCCGAACAGGCCGAACGCTTTGGCGCGATCGCGACGGAGTTCGGCGGCGGCCCGTTTGCCTGGGCGACGAACCCGGAGGACCGGACGAAGCTGTGGCAGGCGCGGCATGACGTGTACTGGGCGAGCCTCACCCTGCGCCCCGGCGCGCGGCCCTTCGCCACCGACGTCTGCGTGCCAATCTCGCGCCTTGCCGACTGCGTCGAGGCGACGCAGCGCGACATCGCCGAATGCGGCATCCTCGCCCCGATCGTCGGCCATGTCGGCGACGGCAACTTTCATTGTAGCCCGCTGGTCGACATGAGCGATCCCGTGGACATCGCAAGGGCCGAGGGGTTTTCAGCCCGCCTCGTGCAGCGCGCGCTGGCGATGGATGGCACCTGCACCGGCGAGCACGGCGTCGGCCAGATGAAGATGGGCTACATGGAGGACGAGCACCCCCCGGCGACGCTGGACGCGATGCGGCGGATCAAGGCGGCTTTCGATCCGGCGAACCTGTTCAACCCCGGGAAGGTGCTGCGGGCGCGCACTTTAGTGAGCGAGTGAAGCATTTCAAAGCGTTGGGCGCCAAAACGCGCACGTTTTTTCAGTTGAGCGCTTGGGGAGCGAGGAAGAAAAAAGAGCTCGTATTGGCCACGTAAAGAACATAACATGAACATAACGCCGGTGGAAGAATTTGTTTCCCCGCGCGCGCCTCCCCTCTCCCTCCGCGAGAGGACCGGGGGCGAGGGGGACTGGGCATGGCGTCCGACCGGCACGAATTCGCACGCTTCCTCCGCAAGCATCAGACGCGCGCGGAGCACATCCTTTGGCAACGCTTGCGCGGTTCGCGTTTTCACGGCGCCAAGTTCCGGCGTCAGGTTCCGTTCGACCGCTATGTGGTCGACTTCTATTGCCATGCCGCAAAACTCGTCGTCGAGATCGACGGCAGGCAGCATGAATGGTTCGCCGGGTATGACGAGGGACGAACGGAGGTTTTGTCGCGGCTTGGCGTGAATGTCATCCGGCTTGGCAACGCCGATGTTTGCGATAATCTCGACTTGGCGCTGGCGCAGATTCATGCTGCGATGCGATTGCCTTTTTCGTGAGGCGCTAGTCCCTCACCCCCGACCCCTCTCCCCGAGGGAGAGGGGGCAAAATCTCAGTCTCAATCGCAGTGCAGGCGGCCGTAGTAGCCGCGCCAGCAATGGCGGTAGGGCGCATCATAATAGTAGGGCGTCGCCAACGCTCCGATGATGGCGCCAGCGGCGAGGCCGCCGATGACCGCGCCCGGGCCCCAGCCGCAGCGCCCCCAGCCGCACCGGTACCAGACCTTATCGACTTGTGCGGAAGCGACAGGCTGTTCGAGGGAGGGTCCTGCGAGCGTGAAAGCGGACGCCGGGGCGAACGAAAGGGCGAGCATCGAGCAGCCGACGATCGCCGAGAGGGCAATTGAACCGGACTTGAACATGGCATTCTCCATAATGGCGCCGGCGTGCGAGAGCGCGGTCGACACCCCTATGGTTACGGTCCGGTAAACGGGAAGCGCCCGTGACCCTCGGTTTCGCGAGCTTCTTTGCGAGGGGGGCTCGCTCCTTTGGCGCCGCCGCCTCTGCCCCTGCCTTCTGGGGAGGGAGCCTTTCAGCTCGCGCAGCGGTTGAGCAGGTTCGGGCTGGCTTTATTCAGCCGCGACAGCAGCGATCGGCGGCGCAGCAGCGTGGGTCGGACCAGCCGTTCGAGGACGTCGCCGGCCAGCGTGTAGGCCTGCACCACTGTCAAATGCTCGGCGATGACCTTCTCGCCGATGGCGATGCGGAACAGCGTCTGCGGCGACCCCGGGGTCTCCGTCTGGATGATGATATCGTCCGAGCGCTGGTCCATCACAACCTCCCGATTTCGCCGCGAGGGCATGTTCGCTAGCCCCGGTTCCCGTTCCTGCGCTTGACGGCTGGAGGCGCGACAATCAGGAGCGCCAAACGGACGCCGCCAGCATAGGGCGCACCCGTCGTCGCGTTCAAACGATGCGTCGCGTTAATGTTAAGAACGTGGCCCGGCGACGGGCGCGCCGGAGGTGGACGGACCTAACCTAACCTAACCTAAGCGCTGGCAGGAGAGGCGAGACTCGAACTCGCAACCCCCGGTTTTGGAGACCGGTGCTCTAGCCAATTGAGCTACACTCCTAGCGCCCTCCTTTTGCCGCAAGCCGCAGGCAGACGCAAGCGCGGCGCGACGGAACCGGTCGCCCCGCACATTGCGGGAGACCGGGCAAGTCCGTAAAAGCCGTTCGATCGATCAGCCGGGGGCGCATGTTCAATCTGGAAGAGAGGCGACTTGTCGCGGCGCGCGCGCTCGCGGCGGAAATCGCCAGGCACCTGCAGGGCGATCTCAGCCTCGAATTGTGGAACGGCGAGGTGCTGCCGCTCGGACCTAATGCGCGCGACGACGTGCGCATCGTCGTGCGCTCGCCCGGCGCCGTGCGGCGGCTGCTGCTGCGGCCAAAACTGATGACGATCTTCGAGCTTTACGCCGAGAACGAGCTTGACGTCACCGGCGCCTCGCCGCTCGACGCTTCGCGCCGCTACGACCATTTTCGATCGTTGGAAGTGGGCGCGAAAGTCGATCGCCGGCTCGCGTTCAAATGCGCGCTGCCGTTCCTGTTCGGCGCGAAAAATCGCCAGCAGATCGGCGCCTACGACAAGACCGTCGATCCGCACTTTGCCCGAGGCCGCGACGACAAGGAGCTGATCCAGTTCCACTACGACGTCTCCAACGAGTTTTACGCACTCTTCCTCGATCCGGCGATGGTTTATTCCTGCGCCTATTTCACCTCGCCGCAGGATTCGATCGAAGTCGCGCAGATCGCCAAGCTCGATCGCATCTGCCGCAAATTGCAGCTGAAACCCGGCGAGGAGTTGCTGGATATTGGTTGCGGCTGGGGCGGCCTGATCTGTCATGCCGCGATGAACTATGGCGTGCGTTGCCACGGCGTGACGCTCTCGCAGAAGCAGTATGATTTCGCCGCGGCGAAGATCGCCAGACTGGGCCTGCAGGACCGCATCAAGCTGGAGGTGCGCGATTACCGCGCGATCGACGCGAGCGAGGCCTATGACAAGATCGCGCAGATCGAAATGTTCGAGCATATCGGGCTCGACAATCACGACCGCCACTTCGAGCATATCAAGAAATTGCTGCGGCCCACCGGCCTTTACCTGCATCAGGCGAGCACGCGCTGGGCGACGCCGGATTTGAGCAAATTCCGCCAGCCGACGCGGTATCAGAAAGTCTTGTCGCGGTTCATCTTCCCCGGTGGCGAATGCGACTATATCGGCTTGACCGCCACCAATCTTGAGCGCCACGGTTTTGAGGTGCGCGACGTCGAGGCGATGCGCGAGCATTTCCAGCTGACGCTGGAACATTGGGTGGCGCGCCTTTATGAGCAGCGCGACGAGGCGCGCGACGAGATCGGGGAAGCGCGTACGCGGCTGTGGATCCTCTATCTCTCCATGTGCGCGCGCTCGTTCGAGCGTTGCACGATCGGAGTCTTCCAGACGCTGGCGGCGCGGCGCCGCATCGGACCCTCATCGCTGCCTCTGGCGCGCGGCGATTAGTCTAGGCGAACGCTTCGGGGGCAGTGTCTCAGTTTGAATGTTCGATGGGCGTGTCGAAAGCCGCTTCAACCCAATAATGTCGCCTCCGCTCATAAACAGAGTGCGCCGGGGCTGGGAAGCCAGGATCAGCAAACGCTCCCACAGCCACCGCTATCAAACCGGGGAATCCTTCCGCCTCCCAATAGACCGTCGAGCCGCAGACCGGGCAGAATTGAAATGTTAATGACTTCCCGCTGTCGGCCACTCGTTTGAATTGTGTTGAAATGCCTGAGATGGAAGTAACTTGCTGGCGGCTGAACCATGCCTGGTTGCCGAGCACGGCTCCGGTCCGCCGCTGACACTCAAGGCAGTGGCACATCGAAATCCGTACCGGTTCTCCCTCACAAAACAGCTGTATCCCCCCACAACTGCACGCTGCACGACGTGTCATCAAATACTCCGTCATGGACGCCTCGCCTTCGAACTGAGACATTACCGGATGATGCGCGCATTGACAGCGGCCCAGCCCGGGGTTAGCCACTAACGTTTTGGAAAAGAACGCCTATCGATGATCCAGCGCACCGCCAAATTTGGCATTGGCCAGGTGGTAAAGCACCGCATATACCCATTTCGCGGCGTTATTTTCGACGTCGATCCGACTTTCGCGAACACCGAGGAATGGTGGCTGTCGATTCCCGCGGAAGTCAGACCGATCAAAGATCAGCCGTTTTACCACCTCTACGCGGAAAACGCCGAGACCCAGTACGTCGCCTATGTCTCCGAGCAGAACCTGCTGCCCGATGAGACAGGCGAGCCTGTGCGCCATCCTCAGGTGGATGAAATGTTCGTTCGCGGCGAGAACGGCGCATACCGCGTCCGCTCTCGCTCGCGCGCTAGCTAGGCCCTGAAACGCCTTACTTGGCGGGAGTCGGGGTTGGCGTCGCCGCCTTCTCGAGTTGCTCGCGCGCTGTCTTGGCCTTGTCTTCCAACTGCTTCTGCAATTCCTGATTTTGCTGCTCGAGCACCTTGGGGTCGACAGCGGGGCCGTCGAAGGCCGTCCCAAAATCCTTCATCGGCAGATTGAAGCTGACAATCTGATCGGCCTGATTGTGGACCTGCACGCTCACTGTCTGGGATTTCTTCAGGGCGCCGATAGTCGTCGAATTGAGCTCGGCCTCAGCGAAGCAGCCATTGGGAAAGCAGATCGCGAACTTGCCGTCGATCGGCTCGCCCTTGTCAATCACCATGCGGAAGCCGGGTTTGAGCATCAACGCCACCGGCAACAGGAAGCGTGCAATGCGCTTTTCCTGATTGCTCATCTGATAGACGGCGATCGCCAGGGTCGGCGGCTGGTCCGCCGCCTGACCGAAGTCGCGCGTGGTGTAACAGACTTCCTTGCTGGTGGCTTGATCCTTGCCGCAGATCTTGGTCCACGGCGACTGCATCGGCTGGAGATCCAGCTTGACCGGGCCGCCCTGGACCGGAGCGGCGGGGGCGGCCGGAGCGGCGGAGGGGGCCGCAGGCGCGGCGGGCGCAGCGGGCGCGGGCTTTGTCGCCGTCTGCCCCAAAGCCGCGCCGCCCGAAACCGCGAGACCCAAACCAACGGTCAGAGCGCCGACCCGCACAGCAAGAGACTTCATCAAAAACCCTTTCGATCAATTCCAGCCAAGGCCACCCTCGCGACGGCCGCCGGAATCGCCTCAATCCAGTCCCCGCGCGACATGTCCGGACATTGCGGCGATATAGCGGCGCAAATCCGCACAGCGCGGGACGGCGCCGTCTTTTCATATTCATGTTCATTTTCCAACAGGAATCTGTCGCCTTACATCGCCCCCAAGGCTCGCGCACTGAGTGACGGGGCAATCCGGCTTGCCTAAACTGTCTGGATGACCGCTTTGACGATTCGTCTCTGGCTCGCCTGCCTCGCGTTTCTCGCGATGACCGGCGTCTTTCGACCCGCTCCCCTGCTGGCGCAGGAGGCGCGTCCGGCGCATGCCATCGCTATGCACGGCGACCCCGCCTTGCCGGCCGATTTTTCCGCCCTGCCCTATGTCAATCCCGACGCGCCCAAGGGCGGACAGCTCAACCTCGCCTATCTCGGCGCATTCGACAGCCTCAATCCCTACAATGTGCGCGCGCTGTCAACCGCGCAGGGCCTCATCGGCAACGTCTATCAATCCTTGATGACGCGCTCGCTGGACGAGCCGTTCACCCTGTATGGGCTCATTGCCCAGTCGATCGAGACCGATGCGGCGCGCGACCGGGTCACTTTTCACCTCAATCCCAATGCCCATTTCTCTGACGGAACGAAGATCACCTCGGCGGACGTGCTGTTCACCTTTAACCTGCTGAAGGAGAAGGGACGCCCGCAGCAACGCGCCGCCTACAGTCTGGTTAAAAGCGTCGAGGCGCCTGACGATGTTACGCTGCGCTACGATCTCAGCGGCATCGACGATCGCGAGTTGCCGCTGACGCTGGCGCTGATGCCGGTGCTGTCGAAGGATCATACCGACGCGGCGCATTTCGATGAGCAGACGCTGCAGATCCCGGTAAGTTCCGGCCCCTATACAATCGCCGAAGTCAGGCCGGGAGAGCGCATCGTGCTCAAACGCGATCCGCGTTACTGGGCGCGAGATTTGCCCGTGATGCGCGGTCTCTACAATTTTGACGAAGTTCGCATCGACTATTTCCGCGACGCCACGGCGATGTTCGAGGCGTTCAAGGCCGGGCTGTACGACTTTCGCGTCGAGGACGATCCGACGCGCTGGCTCAGCGGCTATGACTTTCCCGCTTTGAGCGATGGGCGCATCGTCAAGCAGGCCCTCCCCTACGGCCTGCCAAAAGGCATTGAAGGATTTGCCTTCAACACGCGCCGCGCCGTCTTCGCCGATCCGCGCGTGCGTGAAGCGCTGGGGATGATGTTCGATTTTGAATGGGTCAACGCCAGTCTTTACGCCGGCGTCTATCAGCGCTCGAAAAGCTTTTTCGACGACAGCGAACTGGCCTCCGCCGGCCGGCCGGCAACCGCGATCGAGCGGGCGCTGCTCGCCCCGTTTCCCGGCGCTGTGCGCGAGGATGTGATGGAAGGGCGCTGGTCGCCGCCGACAAGCGATGGTTCGGGGCGCGACCGCACGATGGCCCGGCGTGCGCTGGACCTGCTGAAGGAGGCTGGCTATGCGATCAGGGATGGCGCGCTGAGTGATGCGGGAGGCAACAAGCTCGCGTTTGAAATTGTCGTCAAAAACCGTCAGGAGGAGCGGCTGTCGCTCGCCTATGCGCAGAGTCTCGCGCGCATTGGCGTGCGCGCCGCCGTGCACCTTGTCGACGAGGTGCAATATCAGCGCCGCCGCACGAAATTCGATTTCGACATGATGATCGCTTCGTGGCTCGCCTCGCCCTCGCCGGGCGGCGAGCAGCGCGGCCGCTGGGGCTCGGTCAGCGCCGACATGGAGGGCGCCTACAATGTCTGCGGCGCGCGATCGCCGGCGATCGATGCGATGATCGCCGCGCTGCTCAGCGCGCAGACTCATGACGAATTTGTCGGCGCGGTGCGGGCTCTCGATCGCATCCTCTTGTCAAACTTCTATATCGTCCCTTTATTCTACTCACCGGAGCAATGGATCGCTTATTCTGTCAAACTAGGGCGGCCGCAGGCGACGCCGCTGTTTGGCGTCAATATCGATGCCTGGTGGAGCCAATCGCCATGACTGAATCCGTTGAACCGCTTGTCATCGATGTTGTCAGCGACGTGGTCTGTCCATGGTGCTATCTCGGCAAGAAGCGCCTCGAGCAGGCCGTGGCGGCGGAAGGCGGCGCCGTCGCAATTCGCTGGCGCCCCTACCAGCTCGACCCGACAATTCCGCCCGGCGGCATGGAGCGACGCGCCTATCTGAAAAATAAGTTCGGCGACGACGCGCGGCTTCACTCGGTTCATGAGCGCCTCCGCGCGCTTGGCGCCCCGCTTGGCATCGCCTTCGCCTTCGACAGGATTGAGCGCGCGCCCAACACGTTCGACGCCCACCGCCTCATCCGCTGGGCCAGCGTCACGGGAGCGCAGGACGCCGTCGTCGATCGGCTGTTCGCGCTTTATTTCGAACAGGGGCGCGACATCGGCGACCGCAATCTGCTGCTCGATGTGGGGCGGCAATGCGGCATGGACGTCGACGTGGTTGGGAAACTTTACAGCGATGACGCCGACATCGAAGAAGTCCGCGCCGAGATCGAACAAGCGCGGAAAATGGGCGTCACCGGCGTACCGTTCTTCGTCTTCGCCTCGCGCTTTGGCGTTCCCGGCGCGCAAGAGGTCGAGGTGCTGGAAACGGCGATCGGACAGGCGCGCAAGGCGCTGGCGGGGATTGAGGCGGCATAGTCGGCCCATAAAACAGAGGGGCCTTTCGGCCCCTCTCTCTCTGAGGATCAGCCAATCTCAATCGTAGAGAACGGCCGCGACCTTCGGGTCGGCGATGTTGGACTTGTCGTACCAGTAAAAGCCGGTGTCGATGACCTTGGGGAGTTTTTCGCCCTTGATCGCCTTCGAAAGCGAGTCGACGACGCACTTGCCAATGCCGACTGGATTCTGGGTGATCGAGCCGAGCAGCGTGCCATCCAAGATGGCGTCCTTCTGCTTCTTGCCGCTGTCGTACCCGATCGCGACGATCTTGGACTTGCTCTCCTTCATCGCGGTCACGAGACCGATCGCCGACCCTTCGTTTGAGGCGAAGATGCCTTTGATCTTCGGATGCGCCTGCAGCATCGCCTTCACGTCCTCGGTCGCCTTGAGGGCGTCGTTGGCGTACTGGAGGTCGACGATCTTGATGTTGGGGAACTTGGCTTTGATCTCGTTCACGAAGCCATCGCGACGGCCGATGCCGGTCGCGCTGGTCTGGTCGTGAATGACCGCGGCGATCTCGCCTTCCCCTCCGACCGCTTCGCCCATCTTGTCCGCGGCGGCGCCGGCGGCCTTGACGTTGTCTGTGGTGCAGGTGGTGAGCGGCAGATCGCTTTCCACGCCCGAGTCGAAGGCGACGATCGGGATCTTCGCGTCGGCGGCCTTCTTCAGCAGCGGCACTTCCGCTTTCGAGTCGAGCGCCGCGAAGCCGAGGCCCTGCGGCTTCTTGGCGATGGCGGCGTTGAGCATGTCGATCTGCTTATCGATCATCGCCTCGGTCGCCGGGCCTTCGAAGCTGATCTTCACGCCGTCGGCCTTCGCGGCTTCTTCCGCCCCGGACTTCACCGCCTGCCAGAACTGATGGCTGAAGCCCTTTGAGATGATCGGGAAGTAAGGCTCGTCGGCGCGCGACGGCGCCGAAATCATCATGGCGGCGCTCAACGCGAACGCCGAAGCAATCATGGTCTTCTTCACTTGATACTCCTTGGGTTTTGAACTTTGCCGCGCGACGCGCGGGCTATTGACGCGATTGGTTTGATTTCCTTTTTTAAACCGCCCCTCCTTTTCTAGGACTTCCGCCGCAATATGTTATCGACATAGACGGCGATGATGATGATGATTCCGCTGACGACGATCTGCCATTGCTCTTCGACGCTCATGATGCGCAGGCCGTTGTTGAGGACGGACATGATGAAGGCGCCAATGATGGTGCCAAGAATCGTGCCGCGACCGCCCGAAAGCGATGTGCCGCCGATCACCACCGCGGCGATCGCCTCGAGTTCGTAGCCCTGCCCAAGCGCCGGCTGCGCCGAATTGAGGCGCGAGGAAATCAGCAGGCCGGCGATGCCACAGATGAAGCCGCCCAGGGCGTAGGTCACCACCTTCCAGAAATCGACGTTCACGCCCGACAAGCGCGCCGCCTCCTCGTTGCTTCCCAGAGCGAAGACATAGCGGCCGAGGATCGACTTGTTGAGAATGATCGAGGCGACGATGGCGACGGTGAACATCACGAACACGCCGTTCGGTATCTCGAGATTCGGGAAAAGGTTGGTGATCGAGCTGTCGGGCGAGATCAGCGAGAAATTGGGCGTGTCGTTGAAATAGATCGGCTTCACGCCCGAAATCACCAGCGCCAATCCCTTAAGAACCAGCATCATCCCGAGCGTGGCGATGAAGGGCGGGATCTTCAGCTTGGCGATGATGAGGCCCGAGGTGGTGCCGCAGAGCGCACCCGTCGTCAGCGCCGCCAGGATGCCCGCCCACATGGGCAAGCCCCAGAACGTGAGGACGACGCCGGTCATGACCGCGCAGAACGTCATCAGCGTGCCGACCGACAGATCGATGCCCGCCGAGACGATGACGAATGTGCAGGCCACCCCGAGGACGCCATTCACCGCGGTCGCCTGCAGGATGTTGACCACATTGCTCCATTGCATGAAGTTTTCGGACGCGAAGCTGAAGAAAAGCAGCAGCGCGATCAGCACGACGAAGGCGACGGCCTTTTGCAAGGCCGCGATCGTGAAGATGCCGGACCTCGGCGCGTGCGTTTGTTCGAGTGCGATTTCCGTCATTGTATTGCACGTTCCTCTGAAGCCGCGATGCCCTGGCGCTGCGTGGCGAGCGTCATGATCGCTTCCTGCGTTGCGGTCTTGCCATCGAGCTCGCCGGTGATGCGCCCTTCGCACATCACGATGATGCGATGCGAAAGGCGCAGGATTTCCGGCAGCTCGGAGGAAATGACGACGATCGCCTTGCCTTGCTCCGCCAATCCTTGCAGCAGTTTGTAGATTTCGGCTTTTGCGCCGACATCAATGCCGCGCGTCGGCTCGTCGAAGAAAAGGATATCACAATCGCGCAGGAGCCATTTCGCGATCACGATCTTCTGCTGATTGCCGCCGGAGAGAAGCCGCGTTTCCTGTTCCACCGACGGCGTCTTCACCTTGAGCAGGTCCACGTATTCGGCGGAAGTCTTGCGCAGCGCGCCATCGCGCATCCAGAGTTTGCTCGCTGTGTATCGCGGCCACGAGGCCATCGTGATGTTGTCGCGCACCGACATGGGCGTGACGAGACCGAAGCGCTTCCTGTCCTCGCTCAGATAGGCGATCCCGAGTTTAACCGCGTCGGCCGGGCTCCTGATGTTGCGCCGTTCGCCATGCACATGGATTTCGCCGCCCTCGATCGTATCCGCCCCGAAAATGGCGCGGGCGACCTCTGTGCGGCCAGCGCCCATCAGCCCCGCAAAGCCCAGGATTTCGCCTTTGCGCACGATGAAGCCGACATCCCTGACGGCGGCGCCGCAGTTAAGCCCGGAGACGCGCAGCACTTCCTCATCGCCGCTCTTGCCCCCGGCGCGGGTCGCATCGGCGAGATCGCGGCCCACCATCAAGGAAATGATCTTGGAGATCGGCGTGCCAGCGGCGGGCAGCGTGTCGATCGTCTGGCCATCGCGCATCACGGTGATGCGGTCGGCGATGCGCTTCACTTCGTCCATCTTGTGGGTGATGTAGACGATGCCGACGCCGTGCGCCTTCAGGTCCGCGATGATCGCGAAGAGGTGCTCAACTTCGGTATCGTTGAGCGCTGACGTGGGCTCATCCATGATGAGCACCTTCGAATTGAACGACAGCGCTTTGGCGATTTCCACCAGCTGCTGACGCGCCACCGTGAGATGGCCGACCTCGTCGGCCGGGTCGATGTTGATCTTCATCCGCTTGAACAGAGCCTTGGCGTCCGCGTTAAGCCTGGCCTCATCGACAAACATTCCAAATCCGCGCCGCGGCTCGCGTCCGATATAAATATTCTGAGCGGCGGTCATATGATTCATCAGGTAGAGTTCCTGATGAATAATGCCGATGCCCAGCTCCTGCGCCGCGCGCGGGCCCGGAACGTTGACGGGTCTTCCCTCGACGACGATTTCACCTGAGTCCGGCTGATAAACGCCGGTGAGAATTTTCATCAGCGTCGATTTGCCCGCGCCGTTCTCGCCCATCACGGCATGCACTTCGCCAGCATAGAGATCCAAATGTGCATTGCTCAGAGCGTGAACGCCGGGGAAGAATTTCTCGACCCGACGAAGTTCCACCAAAGGCTTTGCCTGCGCTGCGCGGTCTTGAGAACCGCTTTTGGCGGCGCCGGCCTCCTTGGTATTCCTTCCTGCCATGCGGCGCCCCACTCCTCCCCGATAGGCTGTGGCCAGTTTCAGACCTCACAGCGAGCGGTCGATCAAGACGGCCCGTTTGGACCTCGAACAACTGCCCTTTTTCATTTGGGCACGGCGTGCTTCACCGCGCTGGCCGGCTTATGTCAATAGCGACAGAACGATTCAAGGACAATATTTCAATTGGCTTGATAATTCGAGGATTTACGCCTCAGTATAGTCGTTTGGGCCGGTCGCTTTCCAAGGGCGAAAATGGCGATCGGGAGGAAAGTCGCCAGCGGCGCGCCGCAATGCCGGGGCAGAGGGCCGCGCTTGATGAAATCGGCGGCGAACTCGTCAAGGGAAACCCGATTGCGCGAGAAGCCGGAAGAACAGACCGCCGTCGGCGTTGTTGGACGCTTCGACGCCGCCGTTCTCGCGCATGAACTGAATCGGATTGCCGGTGCGCTCGCCCTTGCCTTCGAGATATGCGCCGAGGCGTCGCGATTCCGCGACAATGCTCGCGCTTGCTGGCCGACGCACCGCGTCATAGCGCCCAAGGCCCTCCTCGACATCCCCCTCGGCGAGCGCAAGAGCGAGTTCAATCGCGTCGTGGCCGGCCTTGATCGCGCCTTTGGCCACATGGGGCCGGGCGACGAAAGCGGCGTCGCCCAGCAGCGCGACGCGTCCCATGCGCATCGCCGGCGATTCGAGATCGCCGATCGGCTGGAACAGCGGCTGCGCTGTCGCGCGCACGATTTCCGCCCAGATTGGGGGGAGCATCGACTCGGCATCGCGCCGGAGCGATGCGATCACCTCCGGCCTTATCAAGTGAGGCGGTATGCCGTCGGCATGGGCGCGGCCCGAGGAGTCGGTCTGCATCTCTTTGAGCGATGTCGTCGCATCGACGGGGCGATACCAGACGAAGCTGTAGCGCCTCTGGCCGGCGGACAGATTGTCGCCGGCTCCGGGGACGGGATAGCCCAGAATATGCTCGCCATCGAGGAGGCTCCAGCCGAAGCGATGGAAGATCGCCGCATGCGTCGAGGGGCTCAGCATGGCCTCCTCAACCATGCCGCGCCACGCGATATAGCCGGCGTAGGCCAATTCGACGTTGGGCATAATCTGGCCGCGCACTGTCGAGCGAACGCCATCGGCGCCAACAAGTATTTCGCCGCGGATTTCGGTATCGTCTCCAAGGCGGGCGGTCACGCCGCGCTGATCCTGGGTGAAGCTCGCCAGGGCGACGCCGCGGCGGACGCGCTCCTCAGGGAAGGCGACGGACAACAGGGAATAGAGACGCGCCCAAGAGGTGCAAAACTGCGGCATGCGGATTTCGCCGGCGATGCTGTCGTCGCGGTTAAAGGCGGTGCGACCACCAATAGCGACGCCAACACTGGCGTCGACCTGCGCGCCCGCCGCGAGCAACCCCTGCAACATCGGCGGATGTACGCCAAGGCCGGCGCCCCGCCCTTCGAGCCTCGCCGCGCTCCGCTCGACGATCGTCACGTCCCATCCCGAACGAAGGAGGACGCCTCCCGCAAACAATCCGCCAAGGGAACCGCCGACCACGATCGCGCGCCGCATGAACGTCATCCCTATGGCCCTGTCGAGAACGGCTTCGATCGGCCAACATGCCTCGCATTCAAAGTCTCGCGTTACAACGCGAACCCGCCATCGGCGAGGTGGATCTGCCCCGTCGTATAGGAGCTCTCGTCGGAGGCCAGATACACCGCCAGCATCGCGATTTCACGCGCGGTTCCGAGCCGGCCCATCGGCTGACGGTCGATGAAGGCCTGCTGCACCGCCTCGCGCTTTTGGCTGGTCTGGCTGGCCAGCGTGGTGATCCGCTGCTCCAGCGAAGGGCTCTCGATCGTGCCGGGGCAGATGGCGTTGCAGCGGATGCCGCGCTTGATGAAATCGGCGGCGACCGATTTTGTCAGCCCGATCACCGCCGCTTTGGAGGCGCCATAGACATAGCGGTTCGGAATGCCGCGGACCGAAGAAGCGCCAGAGGAAATATTGACGATCGCGCCCGCGCCCTTGGCCAACATGCCCGGCAGAAAGGCGCGAATTGTCCGGTGCATCGATTTGACATTGAGGTCGAACGAGAAATCCCAGTCGGCATCGGAGCATTCGAGCACCGAGCCATGGTGCACGAAGCCCGCGCAGTTGAAGAGGATGTCCACCGGGCCGACTTCGCGCGCCAGAGCCTCGACAGCTTCGGTGGAGCGAACGTCGAGGCGGCGCAGATCGCCGGGTAAGCCTTGCAAGCCCGCAAGATCGATGTCGGTGGCGATGATCCGTGCGCCCTCCTGCGCGAAAGCTTCGGCTGTGGCCCGTCCGATCCCCGCCGCCGCCGCTGTTAACAGCGCGACCTTGCCATTCAGCCGTCCCGACATTTTTCAGCTCCCCCGTTTGTCTCCCGCCAATGTCTTACGCGGTCGGTGGCGTCAAGAGCCGCGCGCTTCCGCAGACGTCTTCGGCCTCCGCACATAAATTGCGCGCGGGCGCCTCTGAAGCTGGCGCCGCAAGCCTTTTTTGCCCGGTTTCCGGCGCCGCGCTGACGAACCTGGCACGCGCTCATTGACATTGGCGGCGCCGTCCCGCCCAATCCTACGGCGGCTCGCCCAGCCCGCGCGTCGCACCGAGTGTAAAATAACGGAAGGCGCGTTTTGGCAATCCTCGTCGGCCTGCACCACGTCACCCATTACACCTATGATCGCCCCGTGGCGCTGGGTCCGCAGACCATTCGGCTGAGGCCCGCCCCGCATTGCCGCACAAAGGTGACGAGCTACTCGCTGAAGATTTCCCCTGCCAACCACTTCGTCAATTGGCAGCAGGATCCGCACGGCAACTGGCAGGCGCGGCTGGTGTTTCCAGAGAAGACGACCGAGTTCAAGGTCGAGGTCGACCTGAAGGCCGAGCTGGCGGTCATCAACCCCTTCGACTTCTTCGTCGAGCCCTACGCCGAGGAGTTTCCGTTCGCCTATCCCGACGAACTGAAACATGAATTGGCCGCCAATCTTGCCGCCGCCGCGCCGGGCCCGCTGCTCGCTAGTTTTCTTGCCAGCCTGCAGGGAAAGATGGAACGCACGATCCCCTTTCTCGTCGCGCTCAATGCACAAATCCAGAGCATGATCGCCTACGTGATCCGCATGGAGAGCGGTGTCCAGGATCCCGAGGAAACCCTGGCGCTGCGCTCGGGCTCGTGTCGCGACTCGGCATGGCTGCAAGTTCAGGTTCTGCGTCACCTTGGCCTCGCGGCGCGTTTCGTCTCCGGCTATCTCATCCAGCTCAAGGCTGACGTCGATCCGATCGAAGGGCCGATGGGAACCGACCGCGACTTCACCGATCTGCACGCCTGGGCGGAAGTCTATGTTCCCGGCGCCGGCTGGATCGGCCTTGATGCGACATCGGGCCTCCTGTGCGGCGAGGGTCATTTGCCGCTTTGCGCGACGCCGACATATCAATCGGCGGCGCCGATCACCGGGCTGGTCGAACCGGCGCAGGTGTCGTTCGGCTTCGACATGAAAATCGCGCGCCTGCGCGAGTCGCCACGCGTCACGTTGCCATTCTCCGAGGAAGCCTGGCGCAAGCTCGACGCTCTGGGTGAACTGGTCGATCGCGATCTCACAATCCAGGACGTGCGCCTGACGATGGGCGGCGAGCCGACTTTCGTCTCCATCGATCACTATGATGCCGCGGAATGGAACACCGCGGCGGTCGGGCCAACAAAAATGGCGCTCGCCGACACGTTGATTCATAAGTTACGCGATCGGTTCGCGCCGGGTGGCTTCCTGCATTACGGCCAGGGAAAATGGTACCCGGGAGAAAGCTTGCCACGGTGGTCGTTCTCGCTCTACTGGCGCAAGGATGGCAAGCCGATCTGGAACGACCCGGACTTGATCGCGGGCTCGACCGCCCATCAGCGCGTCACTTATGTCGAAGCCGAGAGCGTGGCGCGCGAAGTCGCGGAACGGCTGGGCGTCGAACCTGAGAACATCATCGCCGCGTATGAGGATGCGCCTTACTGGATGCTGAAGGAGGCGGCGCTCCCGGTCAATGTCGATCCGGCCGATCCAAAGATCGACGATCCCGAGGAGCGCTCGCGCATGGTGCGAGCGTTCGAGCATGGCCTGACGCGGCCGACCGGATTTGTCTTGCCGGTGCAGGTCTGGAACGCCGAGGCGAGGCAACGCTGGAAGAGCGAGCGCTGGCCGTTGCGGCGGGGCAGGCTGTTCCTGATCCCCGGCGATTCACCCGTCGGCCTGCGCCTGCCAATCAAGTCCCTGCCCTACGTCAAACCGTCAGCGTTTCCCCAGGTTCATCCGCAAGATCCGATGGAGCCGCGCGGCATGTTGCCCGAGCCACAGCACTTTCAACAAGGCGCGAGCAGCACGCCTCCGGGCGAGCGGCAGGAGTTGGAGGAACAGTTTCTCGGCGACGCGGCGGGCGACGAAAACGCCGTGCGCACCGCCTTGTCGATCGAACCGCGAGATGGCGTCCTCTGCGTCTTCATGCCCCCGGTCCCCAAGCTCGAAGACTATCTGGAATTGCTCGAGGTCATCGAAGGCATCGCCCGGGAAAGGCGCATGCCAGTGCGGATCGAGGGATATACGCCGCCCTATGATCCCCGCGTCGACCTCATCAAGGTGACGCCCGATCCGGGTGTCATCGAGGTCAACATTCACCCGGCGGCGAGTTGGCGCCGGGCCGTGCAAACAACAACGACGCTCTATGAGGATGCGCGCCAGTCGCGGCTTGGCGTGGATAAGTTCATGACCGACGGGCGCCACACCGGCACTGGCGGGGGCAACCACGTCGTGCTCGGCGGCGCGAAGCCGCAGGATTCGCCGTTCCTGCGCCGCCCCGACCTCCTTGCCAGCCTTGTCCTCTATTGGCAGCGGCATCCCTCGCTGTCGTATCTTTTTTCCGGTCTGTTCATCGGCCCGACGAGTCAGTCGCCGAGGCTCGACGAGGCACGCGACGATTCGCTTTACGAACTTGAAATTGCGCTCGCCAATACGCCCCTGCCCGGCGAACCCGCGCCGCTCTGGCTGGTCGACCGACTCTATCGCAACCTGCTGACCGACGTCACCGGCAATACCCATCGCGCGGAAATCTGCATCGACAAACTCTATTCGCCGGATGGGCCGACAGGGCGCCTCGGCCTCGTTGAGTTCCGTTCGTTCGAAATGCCTCCCGATGCACGCATGAGTCTTGCCCAGCAATTGCTGCTGCGCGCGCTCGTTGCGTGGTTCTGGCGGGAGCCTCAGCGGGGCGCGCCGGTGCGGTGGGGCACGGCGCTGCACGATCGCTTCATGCTGGCGCACTACGTCTGGGAGGATTTCGTCAGCGTCCTCGGGGATCTCAGCGAGGCCGGCTATCGATTCGAGTCCGAGTGGTTCGAGGCTCAGCGCGAGTTCCGATTTCCGCTGTACGGCGCGGTCAACCACGGCGGCGTCGAATTGGAGATCCGTCAGGCCCTCGAACCCTGGCACGTGATGGGCGAGGAAGGGGCTCGGGGCGGCACTGTTCGTTATGTCGATTCGTCCGTCGAGCGATTGCAGGTGCGCGCGAGCGGCCTGGTCGCCGGACGCCATGTCATCGCCTGCAATGGACGCAGGGCGCCGATGACCGCGACTGGCGCGACCGGCGAGGCAGTCGCTGGAATCCGCTACAAGGCCTGGCAGCCGAGCTCCGGACTGCATCCAACACTGCCGGTGAATTCTCCGCTGACCTTCGACATTCTCGACAGCTGGAGCGGTCGCTCGCTCGGCGGCTGCATTTACCACGTCGCGCATCCCGGCGGGCGCACCTATGACACTTTCCCGGTGAATTCCTACGAGGCCGAGGCGCGGCGGCTGGCGCGCTTTCAGGATCACGGCCATACTGGCGGACAGGTTGCAATCCCGCCGTCCGAGTCGGCGGGCGAATTTCCTATGACTTTGGATTTGCGGAGGCCCTTTGGGCGTTAATACGAGGGCTGTGGGGGACGAAGCCGAGACCGCTCGCAGGCAGACTGCCGACTGGACAGCGGGTTACGCGCCACTCGCGGGAACACCGGACGAGTTCATCGGCGCCGATGGCGTACGCCGGCCGCATTGGGAACGCCTGCTGCGGACCTTAGCCAGCATCGGACCGGCGGAGATCGAACAGCGCTTCGCGACCGCCGACCGGCGCATTCGCGATCGCGGCATGTCCTACCGGGTCAAAGGGGAAAGCCTGGAAAGGACATGGCCGCTCAGCCGAATGCCGCTGCTGATCCCGGAGGCCGAATGGAGCGATATCGCCGCGGGCATCGCGCAGCGCGCTGAACTGCTCGAACGCGTATTGGCGGATGTCTACGGAGGGGGACGGCTTGCGGCCGAAGGTCTGTTGCCCGCAGCGGCGTTGACCGGATCGGTAGACTTTATCGCGTCGATGCGCGGCGTCGCGCCGCCTGGCAAGCGATGGCTGCGACTCTACGCCGCTGATATCGGCCGCGGGCCTGATGGCCGCTGGTGGGTGCTTGGCGATCGCACGCAAGCGCCTTCTGGCGCCGGCTATGCCCTCGAAAATCGCCTCGTCGTTTCGCAAGCCTTTCCGGGGCTCTACGGCGATATGAATGTCGAGCGCCTCGCGCCGTTCTTCCGGCAGTTGCGCGCCGGCTTGAAAGCCAGCGGGGCGCGCAGCGAGCCGCGCATTTGTATCCTGACGCCCGGCCCGATGAGCCAGACTTATTTCGAGCAGGCCTATCTGGCCCGCTATCTCGGCTTCTTGCTGGTCGAGGGCGATGATCTCGTCATGCGCGACGGGCGCGTCTATGTCCGAACCATTGCGGGACTGAAGCAGGCGGACGTGCTTTGGCGCCACGTCGACGCCGACTGGTGCGATCCGATTGAACTCAACCCGGCGTCGCGCATCGGCGTCCCAGGCCTTTTCGACGCAATCCGCGCGGGCGGCGTCTCGACAGAGAACATGCCGGGCTCTGGTCTGATCGAGGCGCGTGCGCTGCTGGCGTTCTTGCCCGGCCTGGCTCGCCGCCTATTGGGCGAAGACCTGCTCATGCCCAATATCGCTACGTGGTGGTGCGGCCAGCCATCCGAGCGCGACAAGGTTCTGGCCTCGCTCGACACCATCGCGATCGCATCCGCATTCAAGGAGAGCGTTCCCGGTTTTGGCGACAAGCGCAGCGTGCTTGGCCACGAGCTTTCAGCTTCGGAACGTGACCGCCTCGCCCGAAGCATTTTGGCGCGAGGCGTCGACTATGTCGGACAGGACGTCGTTCGGCTGTCGACAACGCCGCGTTGGGAGAACGGCCGATTGGCGCCGCGCCCATTCGTCCTGCGCGTCTATGCCGCCGCCACGCCAGATGGCTGGCGCGTCATGCCGGGCGGGTTTTGCCGCGTCGCCGATCATGCCGATGCGCGCGCGGTGTCGATGGGCGCCGGCGTCGAGTCGGCCGACGTGTGGGTCCTCGCCGATCGGCCGGTCGAGGCGACAAGTCTGCTTCCGAGCCCCGGAACGGTCCGCGTCATCCGCATGCTGGGCAACCTGCCGAGTCGCGCCGCAGACAACCTGTTCTGGTTCGGACGTTACCTCGAACGCGAGGAGGCGACGCTGCGCCTAGTGCGCTGCATCTGCAGCCGCGCCGTTGATCCTGACGCGCCAATGCTTGGCGCACGTCAATCGATGGAGCGTCTGAAGGCTGTGTTGCTGTCCTGGGGCGCGGTCACCGCGTCGCAGGCCAAGCTTTCTCTGCCGCAGGCCGCGGAAGCAGCGCTGCGCGACGGCGACAATTACGGGTCGGCGCTCGACATTGCGCGAGCGGCCCGCCATGCCGCCTCGGTCATTCGCGAGCGCCTGACCCAGCAAATCTGGCAACTGATCCGGCGTCTTGAAAGTTGCATCCTTGCAGCGCCCGACCATCCGCTCGCAGAGCCCGAAATGATCGATTGCACGGAAGACGCGCTCTCGACAATCGCGGCGCTCTCAGGGTTGTTCGACGAGAATTTTAATCGTGGCGCGGGCTGGATATTTTACGATATGGGGCGGCGCGTCGAGCGCGGCATCAACACGTGCCGTCTGGCGCAGCAGTTCGCGCTGGAAACCGCAACGGCGCACAATCTGACGATCTTGCTCGACCTCATCGACTCGCAAATCACCTACCATTCGCGCTACCTCACCGGCGTCGCTCTGGGTCCGGTGCGAGACATGGCGCTTCTGGACCCTTTCAATCCGCGCTCCGTGGCGTTTCAGGCGGAGGCGATCGACAGCCACATCGCCGCCCTGCCCGTGCTGCGTCAGGACGGCATGATTGAGGAACCACGCCGCCTATCGACGCTTCTGCGCGCCGAACTGGAGACCCACGTCGCGGAGCAAATCACCGATCAGAGAATTCTCGTTCTCGAGCAGCGACTGACAGCGCTCGCGGAGGCGATTGGCGCGAGATATTTTCTGCAGGGAGCGCAGCATGCCCGCGCCGAGAAAGTCATAGGCCTCGCGTGATCTATGACGTGCGTCATGTCACGCGCTACGATTATGGAGCACCCGTTGCGGTGAACACCTGCGCGCTGCATTTGCTGCTGCGCTCACTCGACGGCCAGACAGTGCTGAAGAGTCAGGTCAATGTAACGCCGGCGCCGATACGCACTGATGAGCGGCCGGATATGTTCGACAATCGCGTCACCCATTTGCGCATCGAAACGCCGCACCGCGAGCTTGTCATCGAAGCGGCGTCGCGGGTTCGCGTCGATCGGCCGCCCCCGCCAATGGCGGGAGTTACGCCAACTTGGGAGAGAGTCACGGCCGACAGCGCCGAAGCCCAGTCGCTGGCGCCCGACTCGCCAGCTCTTACGCTTTATCCGAGCCGATTGATCGAGCTGTTCGACGAGGCGACGCTTTACGCCCAGGAAAGCTTCCGGCCTGCGCGGCCTATCTTCGAAGCCGCGCTCGAATTGAACAAGCGCATCAAAACAGACTTTCTTTACGATGCGAAGGCGACCGCGGTTACGACGACGCCGCGGCAGGCATTCGCCAACCGTCGCGGCGTCTGTCAGGACTTCGCCCATGTCATGATCGCCGGCCTTCGCGGTCTTGGCCTCTCAGCCCGTTACGTCAGCGGCTATATCCGGACGATTCCGCCGCCCGGCAAAGCTCGTCTTGCGGGCGCCGACGCGTCGCATGCGTGGGTTTCGCTCTGGTGCGGCGAGCATTTCGGTTGGCTCGGCCTTGATCCGACCAATGCTATTCCCGTCGGCAACGATCATGTCATCATCGGTTTTGGCAGGGACTACGCAGATGTCTCGCCGGTCGAGGGGGTCATCCTGTCGTCCGGCGAACACGAACTCGATGTGGAAGTCGATGTTATTCCGATTCCTGAGTAGGGCCGCATTCGGCAGCGGGAAAACTTGATTTCGCCCGGATTGTCCGGCAGATGTGTGGACAAAGCCGGTGCTGCGCGCAAGCCCGGATCCGCAACCGCCGCCCGGAGCCTTCAACGTGACCTTTGCACTGTCCGTGTTGACACGCCGCACGCTCATGCGAGCGTCAGGTCTCTTTCTGGCGCCAGCCTTGGCCGGTCTGGCCAGAGCGGATGCGACGCCAAAGCCTGATTCCTCGGTGGATATGGCCAAGGTCCTGCAGCCGGGGCCGCTGCCCGAATTGTCCGTCGGGGATGCCGCTGGCGTCCCAGTTATCGAATACGGGTCGCTGACGTGCCCGCATTGCGCACATTTCGCAAAAGATATCTGGCCGCAGTTCAAAGCGGCCTATGTTGACACGGGCAAGGTCCGATACATTTTTCGTGAGTATTCGCGCAACAATCTCGATGTGGGCGCCTTTATGCTCGCGCGCTGCGTCGGCGACGACAAGGCTCTTGCGACGATTGATTTGCTCTTCGCCGAGCAGGATAAGTGGGCCTTCGTCGACAAGCCGCTGGATGGTCTGACGAGCGCACTGCGACCGACCGGCATGACCCGAGACAAGATTGAAACCTGTCTCAAAGATCAGACGAAAGCTGACGCCTTGACTCAAATCGGCAAGACCGCGGACGCAGTCGTCAAAGTCTCGGGAACGCCGACTTTCGTGATCGACGGCAAGGTCTATGGCGGCGCGTTGAGTCTGGACGAGCTTTCAGCGATCCTGAAGCCGCTCGTCAAGTAGTTGCTTACCAACGCAAGAACCGGTTGCCGGCCGCCGCGCCAGCAACGACGACGATAAGCGTCGCCAGCGGATACCAGCTTGCGACGAAAAGCGGCGAATCGTCGGTGCAGTTTGACGCATAAAGCGTAGCGGCGATTCCGGCCGCGGCCGCCCCTGCCAGCGCTCCCGCCAGTGTCGGGTTTTGCGGCGCGCCCGCGCGCATGGCGTAGATCAGCACAGCAAGCGGCGCGATCGACAGCAACGGGATCACTCTGAGACAATGCAGAGCGTTATCTCCGCGCATCAGCGTCCCCCACTCTGATTGGGGGACGACGAGCATCTCGCCGACCACCGCGAGAGCCAAAATGACCATCGGCGTCAGAAGCAGCAGCGCCCACATGCGCAGTCGCGCATCGGGGCGCAGGACGTGCAGGCACAGCAACGCTGAAGGCAGTAACAGCGCGAGCGTGTCGACAAACTTTAGGTCGAACCGCACAGTATGGACCGCCTGTGCGAAATCATCCCGTGGGCCGATCGTTGCGAAAAACATCGCCGCGCTTAGAGCAGCGCCAAGCGCCAACGCGGCGCCCAGGCTGGCGCGCAGAGTGGGCATGCGCGGCGCCGGGTCCGCGGCAAGCGCCTCAATGAGTTCAGATGTCTTCATTGCGTCGCCTCGCGCCACGATGCCGCAAGAGATTTCAGCGCCCGGTGCAGGGCGACGCGCACCGCGCCTTCCGTCATAGACAGGCGCATTGCGGTCGCGGAAATCGACTCTCCCTCCAGCGAAATCGAGCGGACAATGTCGCGTTGCCGCGGCGCCAGTTGCTGCATCAGGCGCTCTGCGTCGCTGCGGGCATGCGGGTCCTCGCCCTCCGGCGCGGCCAGGACTCCCTCGAAATCTTCGATCGGTTCGATCCGACGCGCCCCGCGCCGGCGCATCGCGTCGATGATCTTGTGTCGGGCAATAGCGCCCACCCAGGGGGCCAGCTTCAGGCCGCCATCCCAGGTCTGGCGCTTCAAGTGAATGGCTAGCAATGTTTCCTGCACAACATCCTCAACATCCGCGTCGCCGACCCGCGCCCGGGAAAAAGCGCCGCGCGCCATCGCCCGGACCGACCGGCCGATTTCTTCGAGCAGTCGTCGATAGACTGCCTCGTCCCCACCGAGCGCGGCACGCATCATTTGCGCCCACTTCTCGTCACTCTGGACGTCAGACATAACTGCGCTCATTCGACATTCGGCTCTTCCGGCCCTTTGTTACAGCGGGATGAAGACTTTTCGCGGGGCGGGTCTGGGGTTAATGGCCAGTTTGAGACAGTCGATGTAACATGCAGCGGGGACGATGCGAAGTCAGGCTAGCCCTATAGTCCCTCCGATCCGCCAGAGGAAGGCCGCCATGCTCACCAGTGTCTCGACCCGTCAGCGCCAGCCACGGGCTCACATTGCGGGATGCGGCGTCGGGCTTAAGCCGGAGCATATCGAAGAGATATTGAGCGACCGGCCCGCGCTCGGCTTTTTCGAAATCCATGCCGAAAACTACATGGGCGAAGGTGGTCCGCCGCATCGCCAGCTGGAAGCGATCCGGGCGCTGTATCCCCTTTCCCTGCACGGCGTCGGCCTCTCGATAGGCTCGCCGCGGCCGCTCGATCGCGACCATCTCACCCGGCTTGCCGCCCTGGCGCGCCGCTATGAACCGGGGTTGTTCTCCGAACATCTGGCGTGGTCGAGCCACAACGAGGGCTATCTTAACGACTTGCTGCCGCTCCCTTACACCGACGAGACTCTGGCTGTGGTTTGCTCGCACATCGATCAGGTGCAGGAGGCGATGGGCCGGCGGATGCTCCTGGAGAATCCGTCGACCTACGTGCTGTTCAGCGAGAGCACGATGAGCGAAACCGATTTTATCGGCCAAATCGCAAAGCGGACCGGGTGCGGGCTGCTGCTTGATGTGAACAACGTCATGGTTTGCGCGACGAACCATGGGTTTGCCGCAACAGATTATCTCGACGTCTTCCCATTAAGCCATGTCGGCGAGATTCATCTGGCCGGCTTTGCCGAGACCGAGGACGATTCTGGCCATCCGCTGTTAATTGACGCTCACGATTCCCCGGTGCGCGAAGCGGTTTGGGGACTTTATCGCACCGTCATCGAGCGGACAGGGCCAATTCCGACGCTGATTGAATGGGACAATGACGTGCCGGAGTGGTCGCGTTTGCTGAGCGAAGCGCGTCTAGCCGAGCAACTCCTTGCCGCAACGGGCGCGGCCCCCGAAGCGGAGCGCCGCCGTGCCGTTTAGTGCGACGCTCGACGCCTTCGCCGCGGCGCTCAACGAGCCTGCGAGCCCGCCGCCGGGGCAGACGCTCGGGCGCGAGGGCGTTCCGGACGTCAAGCGCTTTTCGGTCTATCGCAATAATGTCGCGGTGTCGCTGATCAGCGCGATGGAGGCGCGATTTCCGGTTACCAGGCGGTTGGTTGGCGAAGAATTCTTTCGCGCGATGGCGCGCTCCTTCACTGCGCGCCATCGGCCAGCCAATGCGGTCATCATTCACTACGGCGCGGGCTTCGCCGATTTCATTGCGGATTTTGAACCGGCGCGTGATCTTCCTTACCTCGCCGACGTCGCACGGCTCGAAAACGCCTGGGTCGAGGCCTATCATTCCGCGGACGCCGATCCCGTTTCGCTTTGCGCGCTTGCGCAGATTGATCCGGCGGACTTCGCAGCGCTCAGATTTGCTCCTCATCCCGCCGCGCGACTCCTCAGATCAGATCATCCGGTTGGATCGATATGGGCCGCACACCAAGGCGAGGGCGAGGTGACGCCACCGCAGAAATGGGAGCCCGAAGCGATGCTGGTGACGCGGCCGCAAGCGAATGTCTTCGTGCGCGTCCTGCCGCCATCCGGTTTTGAATTCGCCACCGCGCTGTTCTCCGGAGCGAGTTTGGCGGAGTCTTATACGGCCGCACAGAGCGAAGGTTTTGATGCGGGCGCCCATCTCGTTGGCTTGATCGAAGCCGGCGCAATCACCCAAATCCTGAGCTGAGGATACGCTGATGACCGCTATGCGCCCTGCCGCCCCCGACGCTGAATTTCCCGGCATCATCTCACGATTCACCAACACGTTGTTCGGCTGGGTTCCGCAATCGCTGACGATGCTCGTCGTGCGCGTCGCCCTCGCGTTGCCGTTCTGGTATTCGGGCCTTACCAAATGGGATGGCTTTCTCACCCTGTCGTTCGGCGCAAAGACCCTCTTCGCCGAGGAATACAGGCTTCACATTTTCGGTTCTGAGATTCCCTTTCCGATGCCCGATCTGTTCGCGACCTTGGCGGGCATTGGCGAGGTAACCTTCCCTGTGTTGCTGGTCCTTGGCATTGGCGCGCGCTACGCCGCGTTGGCGCTGATCGGCATGACGTTGATCGTGCAACTCACCGAGCCCGATGGCTGGGCGATTCATTTGACGTGGCTGGCGATGGAGCTGGCGATCGTAACTTTCGGGCCCGGCAAGATTGCGCTCGACTATGTCCTTAGGCTGGACAGACCGGCCAAAGGATAAGCAATCGCTATTCTCCACTGCCGCGCAGGCTAACACCGTTCTTCATCCGAACGTCTCGCCAGCGCGCGTCCAGCGCGGCGATATCGCTCTCGTCGACAGGCTCGGTCCGCTCAAACACGACCACGGTGACGCCGTTCTCAAGCGCGAATGTTTCGCCGTTCCGCCGGTACTTTGCGCCAATACCTTTGCCTGACAGCATCTCGCTGGCCGGTACGATAATTGTCTCCTGATACTCCGGCACGAGATGCGTCTGGACGGGATCCCCGACAAGCATCACGGCGCAATCTTTTATCCCTGCGACCGGCGCGCCATCCGCGGTATCGACGTGGGCCATGACGACGTCGGGGCGGTCGGCAGGCGTGTGATAAAAGGACGTCGCGACAGGATTGATTTGCCAGAGTTCCTGAATGAGTTGATCGCTGAACGTGTAGCTCGAGCCCAGTGCGCAGACGCGGTGTTGCGGGCTCGCATGCGCATCGAACCAATTCTTGAGACGCGCCAGTTCGCGCAGATCCGCGCGCGGCCGGTGCGGCTGGCCGGCGGTCGGCGCGAACCCTACCGGCGCAAAGGCGCTAACGGCAGGCGTCAATGTGAAGACCGCCAGCGCGCCCGCCGCCGCAAGCGCTGCGGGCCCGGAGCGTTTGTAGAGCAGCAACAGGCCAGCTCCAATGACGCTTGTGACAGCCGGCGCGATAAGAAAGACATGATGAATGTACGGGGTCTGGACCCGCAGGAACAACACTGCGGCAATGACCGCTGAACCGCATGTCAGGCGCAACAGGCGCGCGTTGCTGGAAGTGATCGCCAACAGCGCCGCGGTGCAGATCGCGAGAACGAGAATGCCCAAGCCATACCAGTCAAAAATCTGCGCGACGAAAACCGCGACACCTTTTCGGTAGGCCGCGTAGATCTGAACGTAGTCATGTGCCGATGGATCGGACAGCCAGTCCACAAGGACTGGCGCGGCAAGAGCGAACAGCACGAGCCCAGAAATCGCTGCTGCGACAATGGCGTCGCGCCAGCGAAACGCTGCGCCGCGCCTCAGCGCCAGCGCGGCTGTTTCAATTGCCAGCATCACGATGACTCCGACGCTGGCAAAGACATACCAGCGGCGGAACAGAAACATCGCAAAGAGGCAGAGCGCCAGCGCCAGTGTGAGCCGACGCACCATCGGCCCGGTGCGCGCTTCGTGGCCGCCCGGTAGCGCGAGCAGGCGCGCGAGCCGCAACGCCAGACGCAGGCTGGCGACATAGAGGATAAGACCGCCGATGTCCGGCATGCCGCGCGCCGTGATCGCCATACCGGTGGGATAGGCGGCGAACGCGGCGAAGGCGGCCAGCGCAACGCAAGAGACGGATCGCGAGGCGAAGCGTTGCAGACCCGAGTCGCGCGCGAGGTCGCGCGCCAGAATGGAGAGCGCGAAATAGGCAGGCGCCGCGTAAAAGACGATCAGCGCCAGTTGGTAGGGCCAACGCGCCAATGGCGCGCTTAGCGCCATGACGGCGCCTGGAAGCAGCGCGGGGAGCCAGGAATAATCTTCTTTGGCCGAAGCGGCGTAGACAACCAGCAATTGAACCAACTGGAAATGGTCCAGCATCCCGGCGACCGCGATCGACACCCGGCGAAAATACATGAAATCGGCGAACATCAAGTCTTGCGAGGCGAGGATGTAGGTGAATGTGTAGAGAGCCAACATCGCGATCAGCGCGACCACAAGCGCAGTGTCGCCCCTGAATCGCGCACGCGCGAAACCGCCGCTCGCTTGCCAAAGGCTCCAGCCGCAACCCAGCAACAATCCGGTGGATGCAAGGCCGCAAATGACGAGCAGGGTCGATGAGTCCAAGCCGGCAACGCCGAGACCGATCGAAGCGAGAGCGCTGACGCCAAGAGGAGCGCTGAATCGCGCGACGCCGTGCTCGTCGACAGTGAAGGCCAGCGTGATGGCGCAAACAAAAGGGAATGCAGCGATGGCCGCGAGCGTTGCGGGACCGACCTGGGGCGCGTCATGGCTCAAGATCAGCCAGACGCCAATCGCAAGGCCAATCGCGGCGGCTGGGATAGCGAGGCGTTGCGAAAGCGCTTGAAACATCAGGAAGAGCTCGCGCTGCAAAAGGCGGGGGACGAGGCCCCAGTGTGCGCGAACTTGGTTAAGGTTTTGAAAGCTCGCCTTTCAGCGCCCCGCTGCGGTGAAGCCGAATGCGTGCTTCACACAATAAAAACCGCAGCGCCCCGAGGAGCGCTGCGGTCTATCGATTGTGCCGTGGTGAGCGTCAGCTATGCGAACCGGCGGCGTTGTCGGCCTGACGGTTGCGGCGCTCATTCATGAACCGCTCGAACTCCTCGCGATCCTTGGCTCGGCGGATGTTGTCGAGGAACGCAGCGAACTCGTTATGCGCATCCTGCAGCTTGCGGCGCTCCTCCTCCAGACGCGCGAGTTCGGCCGCTTTCCACTCGTCAAACGCCGAATTGCCTGTCGTGAAGGGCGCGAAGCCCCGGCGGCTTCCCCAGACCTGGCTGGTCCACGGGCCACTTGGCTTAATGCTGTTAGACATCATGCCACGCGCTTCGCGCCACTTGGCCTGTGCGGCGGTTTGCAGATCGCCGGGGTAGCCCGTCTTGCGCTGCCATATTTTGAAACCCAGGATCGCCAGCCCGATTGGCCAGAAGACTATGAAACCGAGAACCATCGCGACGATTTCGAACATGGACCAGCGACCGACGCCGCAGCTCGAATGGCGCCAGGATGCGCTCGCCCAGTCGTTGGCGCCAAACTCGCGGGCGCCCTCCGAACCGTATGCATTTTGTGCCGTGCTCATGAAGAGCCTCCGTAAGTGAACACGCCCGCCTGCGTACCGAAGCAACGGCGCCACCAAGAGATTGTGCCGGCGGATTGCGGCTGCAAGGCGTCGGCGCGCAATTATTATTACTCGAGCGCCAAGGGACAGGGAAGTTATTGACTCTTAACGGAAATAACGGCTGACGCCTATGCGTCTCCGCCTCGCATGAGGGGCCAGCAGCGTCGCGGGCGATTGATGCGTCGCTCTCTGGCGAGCGTAGCGGCGCTAAGCGACAGCCTTGATCGTCTGCCCGACCTTGTCGACAATTTCGCCAATCTGGTTCTCGGAAATGATCAGTGGCGGCGTCAGTTCAAATGTGTCGCCGGACATTCGCACCATTATGCCTGCTTCGTGAAAGGAATGCTCGATCGCCTTGTAGCCGCGCAGTCCCGGGCTGCCGGCGATCGGCGCCATGTCGATGGCGCCGGTGAGGCCGACGCAGCGGATATCGACGACATTCGGCAGTCCTTTGAGACTCATCAACGCATCGCACCACTTGGGCTCCAGCGCTTTGGCTCGTTCGAACAGTTTCTCGTCACGATACACGTCGAGCGAGGCCAACGCGGCGGCGCAAGCCAGGGGATGGCCCGAATAAGTGTAGCCGTGAAACAGCTCGATGGCGTGATCGGGCCCTTGCATGAAAGCATCATAAATTCCCTTGCGCGCGATGACGCCGCCCATCGGCACCGTGCCGGACGTGACGCCCTTGGCGAACGTGATCATATCGGGAATGACGCCGTAGCGCTCAGCGGCGAAACCCGCGCCGAGCCGGCCGAAACCGGTGATGACTTCGTCGAAAATCAGAAGAATTCCATATTTGTCGCAAATCGCTCTCAGCTTCTCCAGATAGCCCTTTGGCGCCGGTAGCACGCCGGTGGATCCGGCCATCGGTTCGACGATCACGGCGGCAATGGTCGAGGCGTCATGCAAAGCAACGATCGGCTCCAGCGCGTCCGCCAGATGTCCGCCCCAATCCGGTTCGCCCTTGGTGAAGGCCTGATGCTCACGGCTGTAGGTCGCGGGGAGATGATCGACGCCAGCGAGCAACGAGCCAAAGAATTTGCGATTGTTGACCATGCCGCCGACGGAAATGCCGCCAAAACCGACGCCATGGTAGCCGCGCTCGCGCCCGATCAGGCGCTGTCGCGACCCTTGGCCACGCACGTTATGATAGGCGATGGCGATTTTCAGCGCCGTGTCCGCCGCCTCCGACCCTGAATTGGCGAAAAAGACATGGTCGAGGTCGCCCGGCGCCATTGCGGCAAGACGCGAAGCAAGCTGGAATACAAGAGGGTGACCGAATTGAAATGTGGGGGAGAAATCCAGTTCGCCCGCCTGGCGCTGAATCGCCGCGACAATCGGCGCCCGATTGTGACCCGCATTGCAGCACCACAGACCCGCCGCCGCATCGAGAATCGCTCTGCCTTCGGGTGTGTAATAATGCATGTCCTTCGCGCGCGAAATCAGCCGGGGGCGCTTCTTGAAGGCGCGATTGGGCGTGAAGGGCATCCAGAATGCTTCGAGGTCATTGGGGACTTCGGCGCGAACCGCAGCATCCAGCATGATACATTCCATTCGTGGATTAAAGCTCAGGCAATTCTGACAATGGCGGCGCGTGGAGGAATTGTCCAGCGCGGGGCCTGCGCACTTTGGTCGGGCAATGGACCATTCCGGGACGTCTTGCGCGGTGCGCTCGTAACCCGCCCGCAACCTTAAGCCGCGATAAACAAAGATCGTAAAAGTCGCGGCTGTTGGTTGAGCAGCGCGCCAGCGTGGAAGCGTTGCGTGGACCGGGTTGCCGATGTGTCGTTCGCGTTTGACTTGGGCCTGTATGGTGGTGACGCCCTGGTTCGTCGCAACAGGGCTATTGCTGACGACGACCGCGGAAGCCGGTCAAGATCCTTCTCTGAGCGGCGCCGCAGATCGTGACCCTTCGGTCATGCTGCTCGCGCGGACCGCCCGCCTGGCCGGGCGATCCGAAGATGAACTGCTCCATCCGGCGCGCTTCGCCGTGGGATCTCCCGATGAGCTCTCCGCGGTTCCTGACGAACTCGATCCCAACCCGTCGATAAAGGCGCAAGGAGCGCTATTCCCTTCGATTGACCGACACGGCAAGGGCGATCCCTTCGTCGCCTTGCGCCCCGGATTTGATGCCCGGCTTCGTCAGCTTAACCCCCCTGCCCCTGCGCAAAGCGATCGTTCCGTTCACTCGGCGATGCCGGCTAACGAGGATGGCGCCAATGCCGGCTCCAGCCCGCAAATGCCTGCATCAGGCGATGCCCAGGCGCCTGCGCCGACGCGCAGTTTTGATGATGGCGCCACCCCCTCGATTCCGCTGGAGGTGGCTCTCAACTCTTCGACCCCGACGCCAAGCGACGGGGTGCGCTTGATCGTCGTCGCCCGGCCTGGCGCGGAAATTACCGCGGCGGCCAAATCCTTCGCCAGCGGTCAGCCGGACTATGCCTCTCTGATCGATCCCAAAGATTTCTCGCGTCAGCAGCGCTGTCTGGCCGAGGCGGTCTACTTCGAATCGCGCAGCGAACCGGAACTCGGTCAGGCCGCCGTCGCACAAGTCGTCCTCAACCGCGTCAAGAGCGGCGCCTATCCGGCAAACGTTTGCGGCGTCGTCTATCAGGACCGCAATCACCCGTTCGCTTGCCAGTTTTCATTCGCCTGCGAAGGCAAGTCGCTACGCATCGAGGAGCCCGGGCCGTGGGCGACGGCCGTTCGGATCGCCAAGGACGTGAGCAGCGGCGCGCTCTACAATCGCCAGGTCGGCGACGCGGTGAACTATCACGCCAACTATGTCTTGCCGTATTGGGCCAGCACTCTGAAACGCGTCGCGAGTATCGGGCATCATATTTTTTACCAAGTTCGCGTCAGCCAGAATTGATTGCGCCCGCCCAAGTGCGGCGCGGGCGCCTCGGGCCGCGAGCTGGAGCGGGATGCTCCACGCGATGGGTCCGTGGGGCGCCCTTTTCCGGCGCGATCCGGCGTTTTCAAGGGGTTGCGCGACATTTTTCCGCCGCCTCGCTCCGCCTTGACGAACTGGGGGCCGAGCGGAGCGCGGTCCGGTTCCTGCCGCCCTCCAGCGCCCTGGAGCCATGATCGCGCTCGCGTTCGTGAACGAGGGGCGGGGAAAAGCGCGTTCCTCTTTGGGCTGATCGCGCGGCGGATTGGGATTGCTGGGGCATGCGTAAGCCGTCAATTCCTTAATTACCAGAAATTCTACCGTAGAACATATTCTGTTATTCAGCAATAACAACCCACTATGTCTTTGATAGAAATAATTAATTTATGCACACCCAGAGCTAGTCTTGGGAGCGTGATGCAAGCTATCCCGTGCTCCAAGGGCCGCCAGGCTCCAGACTGACAAAGGGCTCCGCTTCGTGGCAGGCGCCTGCGGCGACTTGGGCCCAGCGGGTGACTATCCGACTACCTTCGGATAGTTACTTGCCTCGCAACCAAGTGCGGTCAGCGCGCGGAAATGGACGCTCACAAGTGACATCACGAATATCCGACCGCGCAAGAATGCCATCGCTGTCGTTCATCGTCGCGCGGAGTTACCCAGGCCAGGTCATCGGGTACAAGAACACCTTGCCCTGGCACTTGAGTACCGACCTTCGGAGATTTCGCGAAATTACCACCGGGCACGTCGTGATAATGGGGAGAGCTACTCACCTTTCGATTGGGAAAGCTCTGCCTAACAGAACTAACATTGTTTTGACCAGAGATCCATCTCGACAAAATAGTAACAAGTTGAACCTAGAGGCGGGAACTCAGTTATTGTTTATCAACACCTTTGAAGAAGCGCTTTTTGTTGCTGATTTAACGTCGATATGTCTGGGGAAAAAAGATATATACGTTATTGGTGGGCAAACTATGTATGAGTTATTTGAGAAATTTGTAAATCGCGTCTATCTGACAGAGATATTCGCCGATGTTGAGGGAGATTCGTTCTTTAGAATGACATTCCCAAATAAAAAATGGCGAACAATGGAAGAAATATATTACAATAAAAAAGAAGGGGTGGACGATTATGACTATCGATTTTCTATAAAGAATAGAATAGCAAGGAAGTATAGAGATAAATTTGTAGCGGAATTCCTCACTGAAATTGATTCCCGGAACGAATGGATCAAAAACCGGGCTCCTGCCGATCGAATGAAAATCATCCGATACGTACAGGACAATCTAGTATTGGAAGTCTAAGAGTCCGTTTGGAAAATCACGGGTGGGTGATTCTGCGTAGCAGATTTCCGCCCATTGCCACGAGGATCATGGCCTCGGAAACGTCGAGGCGCTC
>Ga0209698_10000031_pt1 | contig 116254 bp, 77 predicted proteins | sample LitLauG_LLR_2012_FD_187203 | JGI IMG/M metagenome (GOLD analysis project Ga0209698, IMG submission 187203) | Freshwater sediment microbial communities from Pennsylvania, USA - Little Laurel Run_MetaG_LLR_2012 (SPAdes) (version 2) | ecosystem: Environmental > Aquatic > Freshwater > Creek >... | reverse complement strand
GGCCCAGCGCCGCGACACGGGCGGGCTCTCCCGCCCCCATCGAGCGCGCGGCGGCTGCGCTCCTGTGTGCCGCCGTGGACGAGCGGGATCAGCTTGAGCGCGCGCCTGACCCACAGGGCGCCAACGCCCTGGGGCCCGTGGAACTTGTGCGCCGCGATCGAGAGCAGGTCGACGTCCGTCTCGGTGACATCGAGCGCGAGCTTGCCGGCAGCCTGGACGGCATCGGTGTGAAAGCGCGCGCCGGCCGCGTGTGCGAGGCGCGCCAATTCCGCGATCGGCTGGATCGTGCCGATCTCGTTGTTCACCCACATGATCGAGACCAGCGCGACGTCGGGGCCGAGCGCGGCCGAGAGCCGCGCCGGATCCACGAGCCCCGAGCACTCGACCGGGACGATGGTGAGCGGCACCCCCCGCGACTCCAGATGCCGCGCGGTCTCGATCACGGAAGGATGCTCGATCGCCGAGATCACGAGCCGCCGGCGCTCACCCTTCGCGCTCAGCCCCTTCAGCGCGAGATTGTTGGCCTCGGATCCCGAGGCGGTGAACACGATCTCCTCGGCGTTCGCGCCGATCAGCGCCGCGACCTGCCGGCGGGCCCGGTCCACCGCGGCGCGTGCCGCCTCGCCGCGCGAGTGCACCGATGAAGGATTGCCGAAGCGCTCGCCGAAATAGGGCTCCATCGCCCGCGCCACCTCGGGCGCGGTGCGCGTGGTCGCGGCATGGTCGGCGTCGATCTCGCGCCTCATCCGCCGGCTCCCAGCGTCTGGATCGAGACGCGCTGCGCGAGGTGCCCGGCGATGCGCGCGAACGCGCGGCCGTATTCGCTGTCGGGGCTCACCGCCGCGATCGGCCGGCCGCCGTCGCCGGCCTCGCGAATGTCGGGGCTGAGCGGAATCGCGCCCAGGTAGGGCAGCCCCATCGCGACCGCGCGCTCCTCCGCGCTCTCGCTCGCGAACACGTTGTGGCGCGTGTGGCAGTTGGGGCACACGAAGTAGCTCATGTTCTCGACCATGCCGAGCACCGGCACCGAGAGCTTCTTGAACATGCTCACCGCCTTGACCGCGTCCTCGATCGCGACCGACGACGGCGTGGTCACGACCACCGAGCCCGCGACGAACGTCTGCTGGATCAGCGAGAGCTGGACGTCGCCGGTGCCGGGCGGAAGATCGACGAGCAGGTAGTCGAGCTCGCCCCAGTTGACGTCGTGGAGAAAGCTCTTGATCGCGCCGTGGAGCATCGGCCCGCGCCAGACCACCGCCTCGCCCTGATCGACGAGCAATCCCATCGACATGAAGTGAACGCCCCAGGCTTCGACCGGGAGGATCTTGTTGTCGCGCTGGGACGGCTGACGCCGGACGCCCAGCATGCGCGGCAGGTTGGGACCGTAGATGTCGGCATCGAGGAGCCCGACCCGCGCGCCGGTCGCCGCCAACGCGACGGCGAGGTTCGCCGAGACGGTGGACTTGCCGACGCCGCCCTTCCCCGAGCCGATCGCGATCACGTGCGCGACGCCCTCCAGGGCCTTGCGATCGGCGGTCGGATCCTTGGGCTTTCGTACCCGCGAGGTGGTGCGGATCTCGACCTTTTCGACGCCCGGAATGGCCGCGACGGCCGTGCGCGCGCTGTTTTCGATCTCTTCCTTCAAAGGGCACGCCGACGTGGTGAGCACCAGTGTGAACGAGACCGATCCTTGATCGACCTTGAGATCCTCGATCATGCCGAGGGTCACGAGGTCACGGTGAAGATCGGGATCCTGAACGGTGCGGAGAGCCTCGAGAACGCGCTCACCGCTGAGCGATGCCATGAGAGCCTTTCCCTCCTCGCGAGGCGGGGCCTCCAGGGGAGCCGAAACGGTGGTGAGGAACACGACAGGATAGGCTGCAAGTCACTGAAGGTCAACCCATTGGAGCCTTTGCGGGACCCTTCGCCGGCCCGTGGGACCCCTTCTGAGGATTCCCGGCGGCGGGAATCGATTCGATGCGAAATGCCGGGGGAACGGGTAGGGCATCGGAGCGCGGCGGGGAAATGCCGGAGCGCGCGGCTAGGTTCCGGGACCCGCACGGCCCGTGCGCGCGCGATCGGCGAGCAGCTTTTCCCACGCCTTCATGCGCCTCGCGATCTCGGCCTCCTCGCCCTCCGACGTCGGCTCGTAGAATCGCTTGCCGATCAGCTCGTCCGGCAGGTGTTGCTGATCCGCGATCCCGCCCGGCTGATCGTGCGCGTACCGATAGCCGGCGCCGTAGCCGAGATCCTTCATGAGCCGCGTCGGCGCGTTGCGGATCACGAGCGGCGGCGGGAGGCTGCCGCTCTCCTCCACCTCCGCCATGGCCCTGCCAAATCCGGTGTAGACCGCGTTGCTCTTCGGCGCGGTCGCGAGGTAAGCGCAGCACTGCGCGATCGCGAGCTCGCCCTCCGGGGTTCCGAGCTGGTGATAGGCCTGAAACGCCGCCACCGCGAGCGGCAGCGCGCGCGAATCGGCATTGCCGACGTCCTCGCTCGCGAATCGGACCAGGCGCCTCGCGACGTAAAGCGGATCCTCGCCCGCCGCCAGCATGCGCGCGAGCCAGTAGAGCCCGGCGTGGGGATCGGAGTCGCGCAGCGACTTGTGGAGCGCGGAAATGAGATTGTAGTGCTCCTCACCGGCGCGGTCGTAGCGCAGGTGCCGGCGCGCCAGCGCGCGCTCGATCGCGGCGCGGGTGATGCGCCTCTCCTTCGCGGAGGCCGCGGCCAGCTCGAGCGTGTTGAGCGCGCGCCGCGCATCGCCGTCGGCCGCCACGCACAGCAACTCGAGCGCGTCGTCGTCGATCGCGATTCCGCCCCCCAGCCCGCGCTCGCGGTCGGCGAGTGCGCGCTTCACGACCACCGCGATCTCCTCGGGGGTGAGCGCGCGCAGCACCACCACGCGCGCGCGAGAGAGCAGCGCCGAGTTCACCTCGAACGACGGATTCTCGGTGGTCGCGCCGATCAGAACGATGTCACCGGTTTCGACGTGCGCGAGGAACGCATCCTGCTGCGCCTTGTTGAAGCGGTGGATCTCGTCCACGAAGAGCAGCGTCGGACGGCCCGAGGCGCGGCGCTCGAGCACGGCGCGCTCCAGCGTTTCGCGCACCTCCTTGACCCCCGACAGCACCGCGCTGAACCCCACGAATGGGATCCCGCCGCGCGCGGCGATGAGGCGCGCGAGCGTGGTCTTGCCGCTCCCGGGCGGACCCCACAGGATGATCGAGGCGAGGTGCGAGCCGTCCCGCATCGCGGCGAGCGGCGCGCCGGCCTGAAACAGCTCGTCCATGCCGACCAGCTCGTCGAACGTCGCCGGCCGCATGCGGTCCGCGAGCGGCGCGGGACCGCGCTTCTCGCCCGGCGGGCTCGCTGGGCTGCTCTTCGACCGGCGCTTTGTTTCCGGCGGACGCGCGCCGAACAGATCGTCGGTCACGGCCTCAACCCCGCTCGCGCGCGGCGGCGCCCGCGGGGGCCGACGCTCCACCCCGCGCGCAGTGCTGCGCGATCGCGCGCGCGGCCTCTTCCAGCGACTGCGGCCGGCCGAGCGGAATGCCGAGCTGCTCGAGACGCTGGAACAGCTCGGCCAGCACCGGCGGCTCGATGTTGCTGCGCTTCAGGAGCCCCGGATCCTTGAAGATGTCGGCCGGCGAGCCCTGTGCGACGATCTCGCCGCCCCTCAGGAGCACGTAGACGCGATCCGCCATCGGCGCCACCGCGTTGACGTCGTGCGTCGCCATCACCATCGAGACGCCCTGTCGCTGGTGCAGATCGTTGAGCAGGTGGATCAGGTCGGTGCGCGACGTGGGATCGAGGCCCTCGAACGGCTCGTCCAGCACCAGCAGTTGGGGCTTGAGGACCAGCGCGCCCGCCAGCGCCACCTTGCGCTTCTCGCCGCCCGAGAGGTGGTGACAAACCTTGTGCGCGAGGTGCGGGATCCCGACGCACTCGAGCGCCTCGTTCACCATACGATCGACCTCGGCATCCGAATAGCCGTAGCTGCGCGGCGAGAACGACACGTCGTCCCACACCGTGGGCGCGATGATCTGCTCTTCCGAGTTCTGAAGCAGCACGCCGATGCGCTCGCGGATCCGGCTGAACTCGCGCGCCGGATTGACCCCCAGCACGCTGACCTCGCCCTCGGCGGGCTCGAGCAGTCCGAGGATATGGTAGAGCAGCGTGGTCTTGCCGCACCCGTTGGGGCCGAGGATCACCACGCGCTCGCGCGCCCCGACCACGAAGTCGAGGCCGCAAAGGTGAACCAGCGTGCGGTCGGGATAGACGTGCCGCACACACGAGACACGGACGAGCGGCGATCCGTCATCCGCCGCGGCCGCGGGCGCGCCATGGGCCGAGGGAGCGCTCGCCGAGTGGAGCGCGGCGGTCGAGTGCCGCTCGTGCTTCACGGCCGGCCCCACGCCAGGAACACCGCGAGCGCCACGGCGACGCCCATCGCGGCGACCGCGACGTCCTCGCGCGCCCATTCGGCCCAGTGCCGGCAACCACACACGCGGCCCGAGTGGCCGCGCAGCAGCATCGCGGCGTACTGGCGCTGGCCGCGCTCGAAGCCGGAGAGGACCAGCGTGCCGAGCCCCTCGCCCGCCAGCGTCAAGCGGCGCCGCGTGCCGCCCTGCGTGCCGCCGCGCAGCCGCATCGCGCGCCACAGTCTCTCGGCGCGCGTGGTGAGCTCGAAGAGCGCGCGATAGGTGAGAAAGAGCCCGTCCGCGGCGCCGCGCGGCAGCACGCGCGAGATCGGCGCGAAGAGATCGGGATAGGGCGTCGTTCCCACCAGCCACACCGCCACCATGCACGCGGTCAGCGGCCGTAGCAGCAGCCGCGCGGGCGTCTGCCACGTGCCGTCCCAGCTCGCGATGACAAACAGTGATGAAAAGACCAGCGGATAGCCGGCCGCCGCCGCCACCAGCCGGAGCGGCAGGCGCGCCGTGAGCGCGAGCGTCCCGGCCAAGGCGTAGAGCAGAGCGAGCAGCGAGAGCGAACGCGATGAAACCGCGACCGCCACCATGGCCGCCGCGAGCAGCAGCTTCGCGATCGCACTCGCGCGATGCCAGGGCGTCTCGCCCGAGCATGCGAGCTGATCCATGCGAGCGAGGGTGTTGATCACGATTTCCCCATGCCACGCGGCGGCGCGGGCAGCAGATCCGGCCTCACCCGCGAGAGAAAGCGCCCGAGGCCGTATGCGACGGCGGTTTCGGCCGCGATGCCCGCCGCCCACAGCGGCAGCGCGAACGCCGCGAGCACCGCGACGCGTGGCGCGGCGTGGCTCGCGGGCGCGAGGCGCAGAGCGAGGCCGAGGATCGCGAGCCACGCGAGGCCCGACACCGCCTGCGCGATCGCGGTGGAGATCGCGAGGGCGGCGGCGGGCGAGAGCTTCGCGCTCAGCGCGCGATCGAGCGGCCGCGCGAGCGCCGCTCCCGAGCTCAGCACCAGCGCGTTGAGTCCCACGACCGTCAACCCCCCGTGACCCGCGAGCGCGAGGATCGCGCTCACGACGAACATGACCTGGAACGCCCCGGCGGGCCCGAGCAGCGCGCCCACCGGTCCCACCAGGCTCAAATGGTACTCGATCGGCCCGAGCGGAATCTCGATCGCCATCGCGAGCAGCACGATCCCGCCGAGCGCGCCCCGGTACGCCACGCTCGCGCCGCTTTGTGCGCCGCGCGAGCGCGTGAGCGCGAGCAGCACGAGGGCCACGCCGAGCCCGCTCGCCCACAGCCACACCGGCAGCACGCCATCCGGAATGTGGAGATGGGACACGGCTACTGCGCCCAGGCGAGCGCGGCGCCGACCGCGTGCGCGCCGGATTCGCCGAGCGCCGCGAGCGCGGCCTCGAACGTCGCACCGGTGGTGATCACGTCGTCCACGAGCAGCACGCGGCGCCCGCGCATCTCGAGCGGCCGTTGGATGCGAAACGCGCGGCGCAGGTTTCGCCGCCGTCCCGCGGCGTCGAGCCCGGTCTGGGGGCGGGTCGCTCGTGATCGCGTGAGCGCGCCCGGGAGACACGGCACGCCGAGCGCGAGGCCGAGGGCCTCGGCGAGCGCGCCCGCCTGATCGTATCCGCGCTCGCGCCGCCGGGCGGCGTGGAGCGGAATCGGGATCACGAGCTCGAAGCGCGCGGGCGGCAGAGCGCGCGCCAGCTCGCGAGCGAGCTCGGCCGCGAGCGCGACGCGCGCCTCGAATTTGAAGGCCCGCACCATGGCGGCGGCGCGCTCGTCGTAGAGCCACGCCGGCCACACCTGGAAGTCGCCGTGAATCCCGCAGCCCGCCGGCTCGCGACCCGCGGCGAGGCAGCGGGCGCAGAGCGAAAAGGCGACGCGCGGAATCGCCGCGCGGCAGTCCTCGCACAAGAGCCGCTCGGCCCCGGCCGGCGCGGCGCACGCCGGGCATCGCTGCGGCCACAGCAACTCGGCCACGTCCGCGCTCCAGCCCAGCGCCGCGGACGCGGCGCGGCGGGCGAGATCGCGCGCGGATGCGCCGGTTGGGTTCATCGCGCGCCCACCGCTTGCATGAGAGGTTCGAGCGGCACGTCGCGCTCGAGCCACAGCGACAGCGAGCGGCGCGCCTGAAAGACGAGGAGCCCGAGTCCATCGTGCGCCTCGAACCCCCGGGCGCGGGCCGCGCACACCCAGGCGGTCGGCTCTCGCGAGTAGACGAGATCGAGCACCAGCGTCCGCTCGGCGAGTCGGGCCGGATCGCGCGGGCCCGCGGCGCCCGCGAGCGGCGTGGCATTCACGATCACCGTGGCCCAATCGTGAATCGCCCGCTCGAGCGGCTCGCCCGGCGCGACCCACACGGCCGCGCCCTCGAGCTCGCGCCACGCCTCACGCCGCGCCGAATCCTCGCCGCCCCGCGTCGCGATGCGGACCGGATCCCTCCCGAGGCGGGAGAGCGAGAGCGCGATGCTGCGGGCCGCGCCGCCCGCGCCGAAAATCAGCACCCGCTCAACGGCCGGCCGGCGCCCGAGGTGCGTGAGCCAGTCCACGAATCCCGGCCCATCGGTCGAATCGCCCCACCAGCCGCTCGGCTCGCGGCCCACGGTGTTGACCGAGCGCGCGAGCGCCGCATCGGGCGCGACCCGGGAGAGATGGGCGATGACCGGCTCCTTGAGCGGGTGCGTGACGTTGAACCCCGCGACGTCCTCGGACGCGAGGGACACGAGCCGCGCGCCCAGCTCCGACGCCGACGTTCGCAGCGCGCGTGAATCGCCGGTCAAGCGCAGCGCCGCGAGCGCCGCGCGGTGAAGATCGGGCGAGCGCGTGAAGGCGAGCGGGTCGCCAAGAACCGCGAGGCGCACCACGCCGCTCACCGACCCGGCTGCGCCTCGCGCAGCAGTCGCGCCAGCATGAGCGCGCCGAAGAGCGCGAGCGCCAGGCTCGTCACCTGGCTCTCGGTCACGCTCACGCCCGCCACCGACAGTGCGAGAGCGCTGGGCTCGTAGGCGCGCGTGAAATCGAGCGGGATCCGGATCAGCGCGAACAGGATGATGAACGTCCAGAACAGCGTGCCCGGAACCGCGAGGCGGCGACGCAGCGACCACGTGAGCGCGAAGAGGAAGAGTCCGGCGAGCGCGAAGTAGAGCTGGGAGGGGTGAAGCGGCTCGCTGCCGAACTCGAGCGCTGCGAACGAACCGGGCGGGAACACCACGCCCCACGGCACCTTGGTGGGCCGCCCGTAGCAACAGCCGTTGAGAAAGCAGCCGATGCGCCCGAACATCGTGCCGAGCGCGATCGCGGGCGTGAGCGTGTCGGCCACGGTCCACATCGGCAGCCCCAGCCGACGCGCGCTGGCGAGCCCGACCATCGTGCCGAGCACGACGCCGCCGTAGAGCGTGAGCCCGCCCTGCCAGAGCGCGAACGCGTTCCCCCACTCGCGCTTGAACTCCGTGACGTGCTCGAGCACGTAGAGCCCGCGCGCGCCCAGGATCGCCGCGACCAGCGCCGCGAGGATCACCGTCACCACGCGATCCTCGTCGAGCCCGCGACGACGCGCCTCGGCGAGGCTGACCCACGTGCCGACCAGGAACGCCACGGCCAGCATCAAACCGTAGGAGCGGATGTGCAGCACGCCCCAGTGAACGATTTCGGGATGCAACGATCAGATCTCCTGGCGGCGGAGGGCGACGTTCTCGAGCAGGCCCAGCTGCACGCCGTTCACGAGCAGGGCGGTCCCGCCGTATGAGAGCAGAGGGAGCGGCAGGCCGGTCACCGGCGCCCACCCCACGGTCATCAGCATGTTGACCATGATGTGGAAGAACAGCGCCGAGACGATCCCTGCGGCCATCAGGCTGGCGAAGCTGTTGCGCGCGACCACGGCCAGCCGGAATCCACGCACGATCACCACCGCGTAGAGTATCACCACGGTCAAAGCGCCGATCAGGCCCAGCTCCTCGCCCACCACCGAGTAGATGAAGTCGGTGTGCCGCATCGGCAGGAAGGCCAGCGCCTTCTGGGAGCCCTTGAGATAGCCCTTGCCGAGCACGCCGCCCGAGCCGATCGCGATCTTCGACTGGATGATCTGGTAGCCGGCCCCGTAGGGATCGTTGCTGGGATTGAGGAAGGTCTCGATGCGGCGCCTTTGGTAATCCGCGAGGTGATGCCAGAGGTGCGGCAGCGCGTAGGAAACCACGCCGTTCAGCAGCAGCACCACGATCAGGGTCGCGACCCGCGGCCGGATGATGCCGAGCAGGGCGGCGAGCAGTCCGGCGAACCACCAGAGCGAGCCGGTGATGAAGAAGAGCGCGACGTTGAACACCGGCGAGAGGCCGAGCAGGAGATTGCCGAGCGGCATCCCGGCCCAGTAATAGAGGGTGACCAGCAGGACCGGGAACGACAGCGCGGTGCCGAGGTCGGGCTGCTTCGCCACCAGCGCGAACGGAATGAGCGTGAGCAGCAGAGCCGGCAGCCAGTACTGGATCTTGCGCAGGTCGAGCTTGGGATTGTCGAAGCGGCGCGCCAGCATCAGCACGGTGCCGAGCTTGGCGATCTCGGACGGTTGGAACCGCAAGGGACCGAAATCCAGCCAGCGCTTCGCCCCCATCGCGCTCGTTCCCATCACCAGCACGAGGACCAGCAGCAGCAACGAGATGAGGTAGAGCGGGTACGCCAGGGCATCGTACGCGCGGTACGGAATGGCTGCCGCGAGCCACGCGGCCCCCAGCGCGACGAACGCCCACATCAGCTGCTTGGTCCAGAGGCCGTGATGAGCGCCCGGCACCGACGTCGCGCTGTACACCACCAGCAGGCCCAGCACGACGAGCGCAATCGCCGCGAGCGCGAGCGGCACGTCGAGCGACGTCATGCGCAGGCGCCACCTAATCGGCATGTTCGGCCTCCGCCGTGTCCACCGGCGCCGGACGCACCTTCGCGGCCAGCGAGTCGGGCAGGAACAGCTGGCGCAGGATGCGCCCCGCGAGCGGCGCCGCGTACGTGCCGCCGTGCCCGCTGTTCTCGTCCACGATCGCCAACGCGATCTGCGGATGATCGAGCGGCGCATAGCACACGAACAACGCGTGATCCTTGCCGTGCGGATTCTGCGCCGTTCCGGTCTTGCCCGCCACGCCGAGCCCCGGCACCTTGGCCCTCGTTCCGGTGCCCGCGTCCACCACACGGAACAATCCATCCTGCAGCGCGTCCCAGTTCGCCGCGGCGGTGACGAACCCGGTGCCGAGCGGCCGCTCCGGGCGATAATCCGGCACCGCGGCCACGCTCTGCACCACGTGCGGCCGCAGCGGGCGTCCGCGATCGGCGATCTCCGCCATCATGAGTGCGAGCTGAAGCGGCGTCGTCAGTAGCTCGCCCTGTCCGATCACGAGGTTGAGCATCGTGCCCTTTCTCCAGTGGCCGGTGCCCCAGCGTTTGTTGTACCAGGCCTCGTCGGGCAGCAGCCCGCGGCGCTCCTGCGGCAGATCGATTCCGGTCTTGTCGCCGATTCCGAACGCGTGCGCGGTCTCGACCAGATGATCGAGCCCGATGCGCGGCCCGAGCTGGTAGAAGTACACGTCGCACGAGTATTCCAGCGCCTGAACCAGGTTCAGCACGCCGTGGCCGGTCGGTTTCCAGCAGTTGAACCAGCGATCGCCGAACTGGTAGCGGCCGGTGCAGGGCTCGAACGTCGTGGTGGTTTTCGCGGCGTGATACTGCAACGCCGCCAGCATCGAGATCGGCTTGAACGTCGAGCCGGGCGGATACGTGCCCTGCATGGCGCGGTTGAGGAACGGATTCGCGGCGCCCTCGCTCAGCTCTTTCCAGCGCTCGGCCGAGAGCCCCTGCGAGATCTCGTTGGGATCGAACGTCGGGCGGCTCACCATTCCGAGGATGCCGCCGTCGCGCGGATCGATGGCGACCACGGCTCCGCGCTCGACGTTCGCCATCGCGTCCTCGAGCGCGCGCTGAACGCGAAGATCGATCGTGAGGTAGAGATTGTGGCCCGCCTCGGGAGGCTGCGGCGGGCCCTCGCTCAGGGCCGAGACGCGTTTGCCCATCGCGTTGACCACTACGAATTCGGCGCCGTCGCGGCCGCGCAGGATGTCCTCGTAACGCCGCTCGATGCCGGTGCGTCCGATCAGATCGCCGCTCCGATAGCCCTGGGTCGAGAGGGAATCGAGCTCGGTTTCGTTGATCTCGCCGGCGTAGCCGAGCAGGTGCGCGGCGAGCGTGCCGTTCGGGTAATGACGCAGCGGCTCGACCTGAACCTCGATGCCGGGCAGCTCGGAGCGCATCTCCTCGACGCCGACGCGCACCGGCGGCGGCGCGTTGCGTCGCAGCGCCACCGACTGGCCAGTGCGCGAAGCTTCCTGCACGTGGCGGCGCACCTCGAGCGTGTCGATTTCCACCAGCTCCGCGACGCGCTCGACCCAGCGCGCGCTCTGCGTGATGCGGGCCGCGGCGACGCTCTCGGCCGGAAACGGCCGGAACACGATCGTGAAGCTGGGCGCGCTGTCGGCGAGCAGCATGCCGCGGCGATCGAAGATCGCGCCGCGCGGCGAGCGCAGCACCTCGAGCCGAACCCGATTCTCCTTGCTGAGCTCGGAGTAGAGGTCGTGATCCACCACCTGCAGGCGCAGCAACGCGATCACGACCAGCGAAAAGCCGACGGTGAGCACTCCGGCGATCAGCCGGTAGCGCTCCTCCCTAATTCGACGAGCCGGAGTCGAGGACAGCATGTCCGAAGAGCGGGTGTCCGGTCATGCGCCGGACGATGCCGAGGAGCAGCGTGCCAAGCAAGGCGGTGACGACGGCCGCGAGCGCCACGCGGCCGACCGCGTAGGGGAACCCGGGCGAGCCACCGAACTCGAAGGCGGCCGACCACACCTGGTGGATGAGCGTGCAGACGAACAGCACGACGAACTGGGTGCGCGCGCTGTCGCGCACTAGTGTGCGGCCGAGCCGGCCGACCGCGTAGCCCATGAGGGCGAGCGCCAGCGCGTGGCGACCGAGCCAGTGCGCTGCGTCGAGGTCCGCGCCCAGCCCGAGCACGAAGCCGAACGTCGATCCCCAGGTCTCGCCATTGCGGAGCGCCCAGATCGCGGTAGCGAGCGCGAGGACGTCGATCACGACCCCGCGCGCCGCGAGCGAGGACAGGGCCGTCGAGCGCAGCAGCATCGCGATCATGGCGAGCACCAGCAATCCGACCACCTGCCTCATGGCGAATCCTCCGGCGCCGCGGGCCGCGAGATCGTGAACGCGTGCCGAATGCGCGAGAGCCGCGCCGCTGGCTCGATTTCGATGTCCTGCAGAAGCCCGCTCGGATCGCTGCCGATCCGGCGCACCGAGCCGACCGGCAGGCCGCGCGGATAACGGCGTGACAGCCCCGAGGTCACGACCGCCTGGCCCACACGCACGGTGTCGGTGAGCGGCACGCCGGTCAGGGTGAGCCGCGGATACGGCGTCATCGCGAAGCGCAGCACGCCGAGCACGCCGGTGCTCTCGACCTCGCACGCCACCGCGGAGTTGACGTCGGTGAGGAGGACGACACGCGAGAGACCCGGATAACACTCTCCCACCCGGCCGAGGAGCCCGTCACGCGTGACCACCGCGTCGCCCTCGTGCACACCCTGATGCGAGCCGCCGCTCAGCGTCGCCGCCGAGGGCACGGGCTCGCCGGCCAGCGCGAGCACTTCGACGGGCCGAAGCGTGAAGCGCCGATACGCCGGCAGATCGAGCTTCATGCGCAGCTGCTGATTCTCGACGCCCGCGAGCCGCAGGCGCTCGTTCTCGATCTCGAGCTCGGCGACGCGCTCGTGCAGCTCGCGATTGTCGCGCCACGCGGCCGCGGCGCGATCGAGCGCCAGCACCGCGCGATCGAACGGCGCGAACACCCAGGCGCCGATGCCGCGCATCTCGGCCTGCGGAACGCGGTCGCCCACGAGCAGCAGCACAAGCGAAAGCGCCGCGTAGAGCCCGAGAAGGGCGCTGCTGCGGCGCTCGGCCGGCGGCAGGAAGCCTGCCATGACGTCAGCCTAGTCCTTGTGGCCGGTCAGGATCACCTTTTCGAAGTCCTCGATCTGCTCGAGGATCTTGCCGGCGCCCAGCACGACGCATGTGAGCGGATCCTGGGCGACCCGGATGTTCAGGTTCGTGACCTCCCGCATCAGGAGGTCGAGGCCGCGCAGCAGCGCGCCGCCGCCGGTCATGAAGATGCCGCGGTCCACAATGTCCGCCGCGAGCTCGGGCGGCGTGCGCTCAAGACACTCGCGCAGCGCGTTGACGATCTGCCCCACCGGCTCCTGCAGCGCCTCGCGGATCTCGACGCTCGAGACGCGCAGCGTGCGCGGGATTCCGCGCACCAGGTCGCGCCCCTTGATTTCCATGTCCATCTCTTCGGGAAGCGGAAAGGCCGAGCCGATTTCGATCTTGATGCGCTCGGCGGTCTGCTCGCCGATGAGCATATTGTATGCCTTCTTGGCGTAGTTCATGACCGCTTCATCCATCTCGTCGCCGCCGGTGCGGATGGACGTCTTCGTCACGATGCCGTTCAGGGCGATCACCGCGATCTCGGTCGTGCCGCCGCCGATGTCCACGACCATGTTGCCGGTCGGCGTGTCCACCGGCAGGCCGACCCCGATGGCGGCCGCGATCGGCTCGGGCACCAGCAGCACCTCACGCGCCCCGGCGCGGACGGCGGAGTCGATCACTGCGCGCTTCTCGACCTCGGTGATGCCCGAGGGCACGCAGATGATGATGCGGGGCCGCACGAGGAACTTGTGCTTCTGCACCCGGTGCACGAACTCGCGCATCAGGTCCTCGGTCAGCTCGAAGTCCGCGATCACCCCGTCCTTGAGCGGCCGGACCGCGTTGATCTCGTCCGGGGTGCGGCCGAGCATGAGCTTGGCGGCGCTTCCCACCGCGCGGACCTTCCCGGTGGCCTTGTCCACCGCCACCACCGAGGGTTCGTTGAGCACGATGCCACGGCCCTTGACGAACACCAGGGTGTTCGCCGTGCCCAGGTCCATGGCTACGTCGGTCGAGAAGAAGCCCATCAGGCTGTCGAGGAACATCCCTGCCACTCCCAGTGTTCGTGGGTGGTACGAAATGACCCGGGCGGGCTGGCGTTAGGGATGAGCGAGGAGAGCCGCACAGGGCCTCCCTGCCCATCAGGCCGTGGCAGGCTAGCATCGGAAACCACTGTGCGGCAAGCAGCTTGTCCCATCCGAGTCACCAGTGCTAGCGCGAGCTCGGCCGCAATGCCCCGCAAGGGCGGCCACAAGAGGCGCCCAACGGTCGATTTCGCAGCGCTCCACGCCCGCATCGGGGTATGGAAAGATCGCGGCCCCTTTCATTGCCCCGCCCGGGGGCCGATGCTACGATTTTCCGATGTATCGGCCAGTGCGTGAGTCGGAATGATTCTCTGGCGCCGCTTCTCGATCCTGCTCCTCATTCCGCTCTTCTGGCTGCCCTCCCTCACCCGGCCGGGCCGCGCCCAGGAGTCTTCGGCACGCTTCGCCTTCGCCGACACCACGCTGCTGCGGGACACGCTCGGGCTTCACTTCAACCAGCTGTTCCCGATCGCGGATAGCCTCAAGATGACGCCCGATACGCTGCGCGCGCTGGCGATTCGCTACCATTTCCAGCCCGAGCGTCTGGTCCTGCTCTCGGACAGCCTCCAGATGCCGGTCGACAGCGTCGGGCCCTATCTCGATCGCGAGCGCTACAACGTGCTCTCCGTGGGCCAGCAAGCGCACAACGACTTCCGCTACACCACCGGGTACTCGGTCGGGCTCGCGGCCAGCAGCTGGACGAACAATCTGGATTGGGATTTCGCGCGCAACGCGCTGCTGGTTCACAGCACGACCCAGATCGGCAACGACCGCTACCAGGCCGGGCAATTCACCACGCTGCGGCAGAGCCGCTCGTCGATCACCGAGGCCGGATACCGAGTGAAACGGGATCTCTCGCTCGGCGGTCGCGTCAACCTGACGGGCTTCGCGAGCCAGGATCCAACCGCCGCGAGCAACGAGAATTCGTCCTCGAGCGAATTTCAATTCTCGATGCGGAGCCGGCAGCGACCCAGCCGCACGGTGAGCTCGGAGTTCAACCTGTTCTCCGGAGTCCTCGACGTCACCGACAGCCGTCAGATGAAACGGGGATTCTCGGGCGAGATGAACGGGCGCTGGCAGGCGAGCCGCGGCCACTGGCTCACGAACGAGGCGGATGGCCGGCTGACGGGCAACGCCACGCGCACCGATCTGCACCTCACCGGGATCCAGGACATCACGCACGATCACGCGGTGGACGTGCACGGAGCATTGAACCTCTACCCCGACGCGCCGCTCGGGCTCACCGTCGGCTACGGGTACAAGGAGAGCCGCGTCGAAGCGCCCACCGACAGCGGCTTCATCCAGGCGGTCAACAGCCGCAACAACTCGGTCGACGCCACGTTGAAGGGCCGCCTCGACAACGATCGCTACGTGAGCGCGACCGGGCACCTCGGCAGCGTGCAGCAGGCGCAGGGCACCGGCGTCTCCTACCAGCTCGGATCCGAGAGCACGCAGCAGAACACCGGGCTCAACGCCGTCGGCCGCTATGTTTTCGGCGGATGGTCGCTGGACGGGACGTTCGGCCTGACGGGAGCGATCTCGAAGTATCCGAATCGCATCGCCACCGGCGGATTTGGCGAGTCCCTGTTCGTCCGCTCGATCGACGGGACACTCACGCGCCCCTTCGGCGGTCGCCTAATCTTCAAGGCGAACGGCGACGTCACTCTGTCCTCGTATCGCTACTACGCGCTCGGAACCTATCCGACGCTGCCGATCAACAACGACCAGTATCGCCAGTCCTACCGGCTCGAGGGCATCTACACGCCGTCGCTCAAGTTCAACACCGGACTCGCGCTCGAGGTGATTCGCACGCTGGCGATCAACCTGCCGGCGGCCAGCACGGCCAGCAACAACGAGGACCGAACGTATCGCGCGGAGTGGCACTGGACCTATCGGCTGCTGCCGATGCTGACCGCGACGCAGCGCAATCTGCTCACCGCCGACTATGTGTTCTACAACTACTCGGCGGAGAACAACCGGCTCTCGCTGGACTACAGCCTGCTCACATCGCTGAACGCCGTTCTCATGCCGCGGCTGACGGTGGACCTCACGCACAACTCGCGCGTGCAGCCGAGCGGCAGCTACCTCACGCAGTCGACCGGCCTGGAGGCGTTTGGAAAGACCGACGAGACCAAGAACTACACGCTCGACGTGCGCGTGGCCTACACGCCGACGCCGGCGCTGTCGCTGACGATCGAGCCCAGCTACCTCTCGGTCGCGCGCGGCGGCACCGTCAACGGCGTGGTCGTGCCGCAGAACAAGTCGGGGACCCTCAACTTTTCGGGCGGCGCGAACCTCAACCTGCGCGTCGGGCAGCGCGGCCAGCTGACCGGCGGCATCCAGCGCATCTTCAGCGACGATCGCTCGACCACCTACTCGAACGGCGTGCCGGTGCCCTCACCGCTGGCACAGACCGACTATTGGAGCGGCGGATTGACGCTGACGTGGGCGCTATGAACCTGAAGCGGGCGGCGTCGCTCGGGGTCCTGGCGCTCGCCTGGCTGGCGACCACCGGCACCGTCGGGATGTGCCCGCTCTTCGAGCCCGCGACGCCGCAATCGGGCGGAACCGGGACGCTGGTGGTGACGAACTACACCGATCCCGACTCGACGCTCACCACGATGGCGCGCGGCCTCGCGGCCAAGACCAACGGCACCGACGCCTACATGGGCGGGATCGCGGACACCGTGCGCGATCTCCACATCTTCCGCACGGTGTTCGATACCGCCGTGCTGGCGCGCTACAACTCGATCCCGGGAGCGCAGCAGATTCCCGATCCGTGGGGCGATCAGGAGCGGACGTTCTTCTTCAACTTCATCCAGTACAAGACCAACGCCACCTACAGCATGGCGTGGGCGCCCGATCCCTTCAATCCCGACCCGCCGCTCGATCCCAGCGCGCCCACGGCCCTGATCCATCGCTCGTACGTGGTGAACGCGAGGTTCTCCGATGGCACGACGTCGATCATCGCGGTAGGCTATGCGGAGCTGTTGTTCGTGCACACCGTCACCAATCGCTGGGTGATCGCTGTGTGGTCCGACCACGTCGATCCCGCGTATGGAGGCGCCAACCCGCCGAACCCCGACCAGGTCTGCCTGGGATGGAGGAGACTCAACCTGAGATGAACGCGCTCCGCAGCTTCCTTCGTCCGGCCGCGCTTCCTCTCGCCGCGATGGCGATCGCCCTCGCCCTTCCCGGCTGTTACAACCCGTTCCAGCCGCCGCTCGCGTCCACGTTGACGAACTCGCGACCGGCGCCGCTTCCGAACTCCCCGACCGGCGTCGTGGACCTGTTCCAGTGGTGCTGGGTGAACCGCGCGTACGACCAGTATCAGGACATCTTCACCGACAACTACCGCTTCGAATTCGCGAGCGGCGACTCCGCCGGCACCTACTACTCGGCCACGCCGTGGACGCGCAGCGACGAGCTCACCACCGCACAGCACATCTTCATCACCGGCACGCCCAGCCAGCCGCCCGCCACCAGCGTGACGCTCACGTTCACGCAGGACCTGAGCGTCGATCCCGACCCCCGCGACGGCAAGCGCGACACGACGTATCACCGCCAGATCACCGCGCTCGTTCAGCTGCGCGTCTTCTTCGCCGAGAGCGGATACGAGGTCAAGGGTCCGGTCTACTTCAACGTGATCCGCGGCGACTCGGCGATCATTCCGCCACCGCTGGTCGCGCGCGGCTTCAAGCCCGACCCCAACCGTTGGTACATCGAGCGCTGGGTCGACGGAACGCTCAACACCTCCTCCGCGATCCCCACCCCCACGCTCAATCGCGCCGGTCGCGCACGCGCCGCTCCCGCGGGCGGTGCGCCGCCGGGCCGCGAGGCGCCGCCCTCGCTGCCGGTCGAGATCCCGACCACCTGGGGCGCGATCAAGGTGCTCTGGGGACCCTGAGCGGGGCCGCGCCCTGCGCGCGGTCCTGAGCCGTCCCGGTTCTTGTCGGGCCGGAACGCCGGCGGCTATACTTCGCCGTCTGACTCGGGGCGGCCTGGGGCGAATCCGCTCGCGCCGCCCGCGCCGGGCCATCCCGTGGGCCCGATCCACTCCCATCCGGAGACCGTGATGCCTGCCGAGGGCGCGAACATCCAGAAGGAATTGAACCCGCTCGCGAACGCCGAGCGGCAGTTCGACGAAGCGGCCTCCCGGCTCAACGTATCGGCCGGGATCCGCGAGATCATCCGCCGACCGCGGCGCGCCACGATCGTTTCGCTGCCGGTCCAGATGGACGATGGCACGCTCAAGGTCTTCACCGGCTATCGCGTCCAGCACTCGATCGTGCGCGGGCCGGCGAAGGGCGGCATCCGCTACCATCCCGACGTCACGCTCGAAGAGGTCGAGGCGCTGGCGGCCTGGATGACCTGGAAGTGCGCGGTCGTGAACATCCCCTTTGGCGGCGGCAAGGGCGGGGTCGCATGCGATCCCGACCGCATGTCGAAGGGCGAGCTCGAGCGCCTGACGCGCCGCTACGCCGCGGATCTCTCCGACCTCTTCGGGCCCGAGAGCGACGTGCCCGCGCCCGACGTCAACACCAACGCCCAGGTGATGGCCTGGATCGTGGACACCTACTCGATGCACGAGCGCCGCACCGAATACGCGGTCGTGACCGGGAAGCCGCTCGAGGTGGGCGGTTCCGCCGGAAGGCGCGAGGCCACCGGGCGCGGCGTGCTGTTCTGCGTGCGCGGCGCGTGCGCGCACCTCGGGCTCCCGCTCAAGGGCGCGCGCGTCGCGGTGCAGGGCTTCGGCAACGTGGGCTCGGTGTCGGCCGACCTGATGGCGCGCGATGGCGCCCGCATCGTGGCGGTCTCCGACGTCACCGGCTCCGTTCACAACCCGGCCGGGCTCGACATCCCGGCGCTCATCCAGTGGACGGCCGACCACCGCGGCGTCAAAGGGTTCCCGGGCGCGCAGCCGCTCTCGACCTCGATCGTGGAGTACGACTGCGACATCCTGGTGCCGGCGGCGCTCGAGAACCAGATCACTCCGGAAAACGCCGATCGCGTGAAGGCCCGCATCGTGGCCGAGGGCGCGAACGGCCCGACCACGCCGGACGCCGACCGCATCCTCGAGAAGAAGGGTGTGTTCGTGATCCCCGACATCCTGTGCAACTCGGGCGGGGTGACGGTCTCCTATTTCGAGTGGGTGCAGAACCGCATGGGTTTCTACTGGCCCGAGAAGGAAGTGAACGAGCGCCTCGAGCAGTACATGGTGCAGGCGTTCGACTCGGTGCTGGCCAAGGCCAAGGAGCATGGCGCGAACATGCGCGTCGCGGCGTTCATGGTCGCGATCGAGCGCGTGGTCAAGGTCATCATGCTGCGCGGGGTCTACGCCTGAGGCGACGCCGGCGAGGCTCGCGGCGACCGATCACGAGCAAGAAAAAAGAAGCGGGGGCGTCCGCAGACGCCCCCGCCTTTTTGCTGCTTGGAACTAGAACGCGTACGTCGCGGTGACCTTGGGGAAGTAGGAATTCGCGATACCGCTGCCAACCCATCCCAGGTTCTGGAAGAAGTTCGGCGACATCGTCGCGTCGAACTGCAGGCTGCCGACCTTGACGCCGGCGCCCAGGTCCATCGCGAACGTCGAGCGCGAGGTCTGAGCGGTCTCACCCGTCACCTTGTCCTCGTACTTGAGGCTCTCGAACATACCCTCGTTGGCGCCGAAGCGGAGCGTGAGCCAGTTGTTGACGTGGGTTTCGAGCGCCGCGAACAGCTGCGGCATGAAGCTCTCGGTGATCACGACGTGGTTGGCGAAGTTGATCGTCGAGTTGGGAGGCGGCGCGAGACCGAACAGGTTCTCGTTCTCGTCCACCTTGTTCTGAGCGAACGTGAGGCCCCACACGATCAGATCGTTGGTGCCCATCGTCCAGTCGGTCGAGACGCCCAACTGCCAGGCGCTCATCGTGTTGTCGAACTGCGTGAGGGCGCCGCCGCCCGGCGTCGCGTCCAGCTTCTCCGACAGATCGTAGGAGCTGAACTTGATCACGGGCACCAGCATCACGTTCGGCTTCCAGTGCATCATCGCACGGGCCGCCAGCTGATACGTCGTCGAGCCGTTGTCGGTGTTCTTGTGATTGTTGGTCAACGAGTTCTCGTACGTCCGGGTCTGGAGCTGAGCCGCCAGATCCACATCGGTCTGCGGGTTGAGCTGGAAACCGACGCCCGCGCCGTAGCCCATGATGTTGCGACCGAGGTTGTTCGAGAACGCATTCGGGTCGAACGCCAGCTTGGTCGTGATGCCCGGAACCTGGTCCTCGAACTTGACGAACGAGCGGTCCAGGCGCAGGCCGAAGCTGGTCGTACCGGACTTGTGGCCCCACATGATGTCGAAGCCTTCATTGCCGTTGAAGTTCGGATCCGCTCCACCCGTGCCCGGCGAGGGCTGCGACGTGTTGTCCCCCTGACCGAGCTGCGGCGTGAACTGGCGCAGGTGAACGCCCCAGGTGCCGAAACGGCCGTCGAACAGCTTGTCCATCACGCTGCCGACCGCCTTGTCCGAAGGGGTGTTGCCGCCCGAGCCGAACTCACCGTACATGAGGTTGCCAACGCCCGTGATGTTCGACGGGTACGTGTACATCCCGGTGTAATCCTTGATGTAGTCACCCTGGATGCCAAGCCCCTGGACGCGGGAGGTCTGGGCAAGCGCCAGAACCGGCAGCATCAGCATGAGGGCCGTGGCCAGGGCGATACTGAGGGTCATCCAACGGGAACGCATATTCAGAATGCCTCCTTGGCTGTCAGAGAAAGGACTGCCGTGCGATGCAGAATCAGGCCACGGACGTGGCCTGTGAACTACAGCGCTTTGTGTCCGAAGCCCCACCTCCTTTCGTAGCCTGTCGCGTGACCTTGTCGAGGAAAAGCGAAAGGCTCCATCTCATCCGTGTGATGGAGCACCACAAAAAAGCCAGGACCACACCTCCCTGAGGAAGGATCCTGGCGAACGCCCGGGGGGACCTTAGGGAAACAGCCGAAAGGCTGTCAAGCCGATTTTGGGCCCTTCGGTTTCCAGGTCCGCCGGGGTCGGCCGATTCCGCGGAATTGATCGTTCAATTCGTTGTCGCACAATAGATTGTCCGGATCCAGGGAGTTGATCCCCACCCTCCCGCGAGCGTGGACGAAGTATCCGTCACCAAGGTAGAGGCCGACATGGGCCTGGCCGCGCTCGGCCGAGCCGAAGAACACGAGGTCGCCGAGCCGCGCGGTTTCGCGACCCGGAATCTCCGTGCATACGCGCCATTGATCGCGCGCATCGCGGGGAAGCTTGACGCCCTCTTCGGCGAGCACGAGCTGGGTGAAGCCCGAGCAATCGAGCGCCGCGGAGCTGCGCCCGCCCCAGAGGTAGGGCGCCCCCATGAGGCTCTGAATGCGCCGAACGATCCCGGCGCCGCGCCTTCCCACGCGCGCGAGCGAGCCCTCGGCGACCCAGCCCCGCCGGCCATCCGGCAACTCGATCAGGGCGTGGCCGCGCCGCCGCGAATGGCGGATCAGCCGTGATCGCCAAAGTAGCGGCGAGACCACGGCGCCCGCGCCCGGCTCGCTTCGCGCCTCGGTCCTCAGGACGCTCACCTCGTAGCGCGCGCGGGTGAGCCAGCGCCGGCCGCGGGCGGGCGTGGCCGGGATGAGGCCCCAGGCCCGGGCCCAGCCGGGATAGCCATCCGTGAGGCCTCGCACCCTGAGCCAGCGCCCACCGCGGCCCCGGCCCAGCACCTGGACGACCTCGCCCAGCAGCAGCTGACTCGCGAGCTCGGAGCCATGGTCCGGCGCGCGCCTCAGGTCGAGAACGGGCAGGCTCACCACCGCGGCTTTCGGCGACCTCGTCGTCATTCCGTGCCCGAGCGCAGCTCGAAGCGGCCAAATCCCTCGCGGTCCTCGAAGACGAACCGTCGGTTCGGCCGCGTGTAGTACCAGACCTCGGTGGCGCCCATGTCGGGCGTGGGCGGATGGGACTCCGTCTGATCCGGCGGCCCGAGCTTGATGTAGATCCTCCCCATATCGGATCGCCAGCCCGGTCCGTAGCCCTGAAAATGCCGCTCGGCGTAGTTCACGCGGCGAATGAACTCCAGCATGGCCTCGTTCTTGGGAGTGTCGGGCGTGGGATCGCGCGGTTTCCAGAAGTCCTCCCAACCCTGGGCCTGCTGATCGGGCGGCAGCGCCTGCAACTTGCTGATCTCCTGCGGGGTCGCGATGTAGGAGAGCGGCTCGAGAATCCGCTCGAAATCCTTGCCGCGCGGCGGGCCGCTTTCCTCGACGTCGAACGAGCGTTCGACCCGCCACTTCGACTTCCCCTCGACGAGCGAGATCTCCAGCACGTAGGAGCCGACGAACAGGCCCCCCGCCTCGGGACGGAGGATGACCGGCACGGCGGAGGCCGAGAGCGAAAGGGCGCGCGTTCCGACCGTGATCTCGCGGCCAGCGTCATCGAGCACGCGATAATGGAAGCTGTATGAGCGCGGCCACGCACCGGGCCGGCGGTCGAAGAGCCGGACGCGGGCGGCAAGATCCGCCGCGTTCATTCCGTATTGCCGGGTGGTCGCGACCTCGAAGTTGCCGCCGGTGCTGTCGGCCGTGCCGAGCTCGAGGTCGGCAAAGCCCACCGGCTCCTTGCTGTAGTCCGGCACATCGACGTCCTGCTCCGCCACGGATCGCATGTCGCCGTTGAGATCGCGCGCGGTGACATGAAGCGTGTAGCGTCCCGGCGGCACCTCGATGGTGCGATGCTCGACGATCGAGGCCGCGTGGGAATTCGTGCTGGCGAAATCCGCGACCGAGACGCGCCTCTCCCAGGCGTCGCCATAGATCTGTCCGGCGTGGTGCGGCTCGAACGCGACGCTGAGCGAGACACCGGCCGCGAAGCCGTACGGCACGCGGATCCAGTCGAGGCTCGCGTAGGGGACGCTGACCGAGACCGAGAGGGCGGGACGGGTATCGCGATCGAGCGAGATCGCGACGTCGCACGTGAAATAGGGCGCCCCTTCGGAGCGCATCGGGGGCAGGTCGTCGGCATGCGCGCCGACGGGCCCCAGCGGGCCGGCCAAACACCCCGCCAGGATCAGGAATCCGCCCGAACGCACTGCGTTCCAGAATGGCCGAAACACGTTGTAAGCACGCTAACACAGCCGTTCGGTGAACAGCCAGCCGCACAAAGCGCTTGACGCCAAGTGGGTGAAGGGATTTACTCGTAGTTGTTGCCGGGCGCTCGTGGGCTCGCCGGGAGCCTGGTTCAACCCATGGGTGCGCTTCTGGACGCACGTCTTCGCTGTTCCCTGATGGTGGCTGCGCTGGCCTCTCTGGCGCGCCCCACGCTCGCGGCATTGCCGACCCCCGCGGGGGTCATTCCGCCCGAGGTCGTCTCCGCCTCGGCCGCCGGCGTGTTTTCGCTCCCGGTGCGGCCAGCCGGCACCACCAGCGTCTCGCAGAACACCTGGCGCGTCCCGATCATCATGGTGTCGTTCACGGACGACACGCTCCTCTATAGCGCCGCCAACCTCGATTCCGCGATCTTCGACACGACACACGCCACGCCCAACGGCTCGGTGTTCGACTACTACCGCTGGGCCTCGGGCGGCCGATTCACGGTCACCGGCGAGGTCGTCGCCCGCGTGAAGCTTCCGCACGATCACAACTATTACGGCTACGGCTCGTACGGACTCAACACCATCTCGACCCCCAACAACATGCTCGGCGCTCTGCGCGACGCGCTCCAGCTCTGCCAGACGCAGGTCAACTGGGCCGACTACGATCTCGATCACGATGGCTATGTCGACATGCTGTGGCTGGTCCACGCCGGCACCGGCGGCGAGTCGGGGCGCGACCGCAACGACTTCTGGTCGTGCACGTCGCGAATGAGCGGCTCATGGAACGGCGGAGCGCCGTACCAGACCTGGCAGAACGTGCCGGGCTCGATCTCGCAGTACATGCGCATCGATCGCTTCTCGACCATGCCCGAGCAGTCCGATTTCGTCCCGCCGGCGCGCACCGAGATCGGCGTCTACGCCCACGAATTCGGGCACGCGCTCGGGCTGCCGGATCTCTACGACACCTCGAGCCTGGGCGGGACAGCCAACATGGGACCCGGAAACTGGGATCTGATGTCGAGCGGCGCATACGGCACCAACGGCTACACGCCATCGGAGCCCGCGCACCTGGGCGCGTGGTCGCTCACGTTCCTCGGCTGGTCCAACACACTGAGTCCGGTCGACGATCAGACCATCGTGCTGCCGCCGATCGAGCGCTCGGGCGAGGTCATCAACTTCTGGTTCCAGGGCGCGCCGAGCTCCGAGCACTTCCTGGTCGAGAACCGCCAACGGCTCGACTTCGACATCAACCTGCCGAGCCCGGGTCTCATCGTCACGCACGCGGACGAGTCCGTGATCGGTGCGCTGCTGAGCGCGAATCGCATCAACGCCGGATTCACTCCCGGCCTGCGCATCGTCGAGGCGGATGGCCGTGGCGATCTGGTCTCGGGCGCCGACCGCGGCGATGCGAGCGATCCCTATCCGGGCTCGCTCGGCGCGAGCATCCTCAACGACGACTCGCCCGGCAACACGCGCACGTTCTCGGGCGCGGTCACCAATATCAGCCTGAGCCAGTTCGCGCCCTCCGGCAGCAACATGGGCGTTTACGTTCAGGTGCGCCCGCGCGGATGGCTCAACATCGAGGATCACACCAACGGAGGGTTCACCCCCGTCAATGGTGCGGGCTCCGCGACCGTGGCGGTCATCGACACCTTTGGCACGATCGACGCGGTGGCCTCCGAGACGGTGGGCGGCACCCCGCAGGTCGTGCTGCGCGAGCGCTCGGCGTTCGCGTGGCAGAACCCGCTGACGTTGAGCGGCTCGAGCCAGGGCGCGTACGAGCCCACCATCGCCGCCCAGGCGAACGGCGATCTCTCGGTGGTGTGGCGGGACATGCGGAGCGGTTCCGCGCGGCTCTACTATCGCTCGCGAATCCGCGGACAGTGGACGCCCGAGCAGCCGATCGGAAACGTGCCGCCGAATTCTTCGGTGCCGGCGCTCGCCACGGACGGGCAGGGCCGAATGCTGCTGACCTGGCTGACCGTGGTGCAGGGCCGCCCCCAGGTCATGTTCATGACGTTCACGTACCTCTCGCCGTTCGGGGATGCGGTCTCGCTGGCCTCTTCCTCGGCATACCCCGACGCGCCTGCGATCGCCGCCAGCAAGAACGGGCGCGCGTTCGTGATCTGGCCGGATCGCGCCACCGTCCCGCAGGAGCTCTATTTCGCGCGCTACGATCCGGATTCCGGCGTGGGCGCTCCGATGCAGCTCGCGCCGCAAGGGGTCGAGGACCAGGTCTCGCCCTCGGCCGGCATCGATTCCGCGGGCCGCCTCAACGTGGTCTGGGAGAGCATCGGATCCAGCCTCGCCAGCCTCCACTATCAGAACCGCGATCCCTCCCAGTCGGGTTGGCAGGCCGACACGGTGATCGACCAGCCCTCGGGCGGGATCCTTGGCCCCGAGATGGTGGTCGATCGCGGCGGCGGCGTTCACGTCACCTACGAGACTTCGAACGGTAGCGTGGAGCAGATCTGCTACAAGCACTCCGAGCCCGGCCACGCGTGGGATTTCAACACCACGGAGGTGACGCGCCTGAGTGACGGCACGTGCCGCCAACCGCGCATCGTCGCCTCGGGCCCGCACGACGTCACGGTGATGTTCGCCGGATATCCGGCCTCACAAGCGCGTTTCATGACGCGCGATCGGCACGTGGATGGCGTGGCACTCACGGCGGTGGGCGCGCCGTCGGCTTCGAGCACGCGGGCGCCGGGGCTCTTCCTCGGCCCCAATCCGCTGCGAGGCGGCGCCGAGCTCGAGCTGCGCCTGAGCGGGGCGGACGCGCGGGGCCCGGCGCACGTGGACTTCTTCGACGTCTCGGGCCGCCGCGTCGGGACGGTGGCACTCTCGAGCGCCGGGGCCGAACGCATCGGGACGCTCGCCGGCCGCTCGAGCGGCGCGTGGCCGGCCGGGCTCTACTTCGCGCGCGTGCGGGAATCCGCGCTCGGGGCGCGCCTCGTGCTGCTGCGCTGAGTCCACCCGCGGCCGCGCTCGATTCCGTGCCGAGAATGCGTCGCGGCGGATCGTGCCCGGCCGCTCGCGCGTCATTGGTGTTGGCCCTGAGCGTTGCGTTCCTCTTGGGCGGGCCCGGGCGTGACGCCCGCGCCTCGTCCGTGCGCCTCGCCGGGCTGCTGCCCCTTTCGGACGCCGCGCGCGAGCGCTGGCCCTTCAGCGGCGCGTTTCTCTATCCGGTGGGAGACGCGCACGACTTCACGTCGGGCGAGCGCGGCGACTCCACCGGGTTTCACGTCCTGCGCGGGATGCACGCCGCCAACGCCGACTCGCCGGAGCATCTCGGTGTCGATCTCGGCAACGGACACGGCGGTGGCACCGTACGTGCCGTGAGCGGCGGCGTCGTCGTGCGTGGCGCCGCGGATGGCGCGGAGCAGGGTTTCGGCATCTGCGTCGTGATCGCGCATCGGTTGCCGCGGGGCGAGCTCGCCTACAGCGTGTACGCCCACCTGCTCGAGGGCTCGGTCCCGGTCGAGCCCGGCGATCGCGTGTGGGCCGGGCGCGCACTCGGGCGCGTGGGCCGAAGCGGACGCGCGACGACGCATCATCTTCACTTCGAGATCCGCTTGCCGAGCGATGCCGAGGACCGCTGGGAGCACGCGCCGGCGACCGATCCGCTCGAGTTCCTGGCGGCGCGCCTCGCGCGCGCGAGCGCAGACACGGCGTGGGACGCGCGCTACGTCGAGTGGGCCTCGCTCGCGGCGCTCATCGAGCAGCGGTCGCCCGGAAGAACGCGGCTCGAGCCGGACGCCTGGTGGGCCATGCTCGCGCGGCTCCTGGGTATCGAGCGTCTGCCGGCGAGCGAGGAAGGGCTCGCCGATACGCTGATCGATCGCGGCGTGCTGCCATCTTCCGTGAGGCAGCAGGCGCGCGGTCCGCTCTCGTGGGCGGAGCTGCGCCGCGACATCACGCGGCTCGAAGCGCGAGGCCGCCTCGCGGCGAGCGCTCCCCACACGCGCCAGCTCGCGAGGGACGCGAAGCTCCATCTCGGCACCGCTTCGCCTCGCGCGCACCCCGCGGCGATCGGCCGGGGCGCGCATGGGGAACCCACGCTCGGCCAGGCATGCCTGCTCGCCGCCGCGCTCTCGGCCACGGACAGCACGGGGAGCCACGAGCCTTGACTTGTCGCGCGGCCGGGTGGCATCGTGCCGCTGTTCAAGGCTGTGACGGGGACGAGTACGCGCGCCGCCCGAGCCAGAGCGAGCCGGGGAGGGTGAAAGCCCGGCGCTACGGAGCGCGCCGAAGATCACCCCCGAGCCGCCGATCGAAAGGGGCTTGAAAGCCCCCAATAGAATCGGACGGGCGCTTCTCCGAGAACGAAGCGGGGCCTTCGGGCCCATCGAGGCGCGCGCCGCGAGGCGCGTGCGAAGTTGGGTGGTATCGCGAGACCTCTCGCCCCAACGCTCAGGCGTCGGGGCGATTTTTTTCATTCACGAGGAGGATGCAGTGCCCGGTTATCGCGACACGCTGAACCTGCCGCGCACCGATTTTCCGATGAAGGCTGACCTCGTGAACCGCGAGCCGCTGCGGCTCGCGTGGTGGGAGGAGCGCGCGCTTTATCGCAAGCTGCGCGAGCGGCGCCGCGGCGGCCCGGTCTGGCTGCTCCACGACGGGCCGCCCTATTCGAACAATCATCTGCACATGGGCACCGCGGCCAACAACATCTGGAAGGACGCGGTGGTGCGCTCGCGCTCGGTCCTGGGATTCGACTCCCCCTTCGTACCGGGCTGGGACAACCATGGGATGCCGATCGAGAACCAGGTGATGCGCGAGTCGCGCGAGCAGGGCGCCGCGATCGACCGGCTCAGCATCCGCCGGCGTTGCCGCGAGTACGCCGCGAAGTGGGTGGGCATCCAGCGCGAGGAGCTGGTGAGACTCGGCGTGTGGGGCGACTGGGCGAATGCCTACCTCACGATGAACTTCGGCTTCGAGGCGGTGATCGTCGAGACGTTCGCGGCGCTCGCCGCGCGGGGCTTCATCCAGCGCGGCATGCGCTCGATCCACTGGTGTCCGACCGATCGCACCGCGCTCGCCGAGGCGGAGATCGAATACCAGGATGATCCCTCACCTTCGATCTTCGTGGCGTTTCCGCTGCGCCGCGACGCGGCCGGAGTGTTCGCGGGCGTGAAGGGCGTCGCCGCGATCGCGTGGACTACGACGCCCTGGACGCTGCCCGCGAATCTAGGCCTCATGGTGGATCCGAACGCGGAGTACGTGCTCGCCGAGGCGGGCGGCGCCCGCTACGTGCTCGCGAAATCGCGCCTCGATGCCGTGCGGCAGGCGGCCGGCTGGAAGGAAGCGCGCATCGAGCGGACGCTCAAGGGGCGCGAGTTGATCGGCATCGTGTTCGAGGGCCCGTGGGGTGGCGACTCGCGCGTCGTGGACGGGACGCCCTACGTCACGCTCGAGGACGGCACCGGCATCGTCCACACCGCGCCGGGCCACGGCAAGGAGGACTTTGCCGTCGGTCAGCGCTTCGAGCTCGGGATGTCGTGCCCGGTGGACGAGGCCGGACGCTTCATGGAGGGCGCGGAGCCGTTCGTCGGGCGCAGCGTGCTCGATGTCAACGACGACATCATCGCGTGGCTCAGGGAACGCGGGCGGCTGGTCGCGGCCAGCACGTTCGTCCACAGCTATCCGCACTGCTGGCGCTGCCGGCAGCCGGTGATCTTTCGCGCCACCGAGCAGTGGTTCATGATCATCGATCACGACGACCTGCGCGAGCACGCGCTGCAGCAACTCGAGCGCGACGTCCGCTGGGACCCGGCGGGTTCCCGCAACCGGATCCGCGAGTCGGTGCGGGCGCGCCCCGACTGGTGCCTGTCGCGCCAGCGCTCGTGGGGCGTCGGCATCCCCGCGCTCTACTGCGAGACCTGCGGTGAAGCGATCCTCGATCCGGGCGTGATGGCGCGGGCCGCCGCGCTCACGCGCGAGCACGGCTCGGACGTCTGGTACGAGCGGCCGGTCGGCGATTTCACCCCGGGCGGCCTCGCGTGTCCCAAGTGCCGCGCCGCGGGTCCTTTTCGCAAGGAGACCGACATCCTCGACGTGTGGTTCGACTCCGGCAGCACGCACCGGGCGGTGCCGGCGATGCACGCCGAGCTCGGCGAGGCATGGCGGCGCGCGCGCGCCGAGGGCGGCCGCATCGCCTACTTCGAAGGCCCGGACCAGCACCGCGGCTGGTTCAACTCGTCGCTGATGGTCGGCGTCGGCGCCGAGGGCCGCGCGCCCTTCACCGACGTGTTCACGCACGGCTGGGTGCTCGATCAGCACGCGCGCGCGATGCACAAGTCGCTCGGGAACGTGATCGCGCCGGCGGACATCGTGAAGAAATACGGCGCCGAGATCGTGCGCTGGTGGGCGCTCGCCACCGACTGGCGCTCCGACGTGCGCGTGGGCGACGAAATCCTGCAGCGCGTCTCGGAGGCGTACCGCAAGGTGCGAAACACGTTCCGCTTCCTGCTCGGGAACCTGTTCGACTTCCGGCCGGCCGAGGATGCTGTGCCGCTCGCGCGCCTCACCGCGGTGGACCGCGCGTTCGTGGATGCGCTCGATGAGCGCGTGCGCGACATGCGTGCCGCCTACGACCGCATGGAGTTCCATCGCGCGCTCGATGCGCTGCTCAACTTCTGCACCGTGGATCTCTCGGCCGTCTTCCTCGACGTCACGAAGGATCGGCTCTACACGCTCGTGCCAGCGGACCCGGCGCGCCGCTCGGCGCAGACCGTGTTGTGGCGCGCGCTCCACGATCTGGTGGTCGCCTCATCTCCGCTGATCGTGTTCACGGCCGAAGAGGTGTGGCAGGGCCACCCCGGACTCACCGCGGAGCAAGAGAGTGTTCACCTGGCCGACTGGCCCCGCCCGGCCGGGGACGGCGCGACAGCGGGCGACGAGTGGCGCCTGCTGCTCGAGCTGCGCGAGGCGGTCAACGCCACGCTCGAGCCAATGCGCGCGGCCAAGACGATCGGCGCCACCACAGAGGCATCGGTGCGAATCCGCGTGCGGGCCGGGGAGCACGCGCGGATCGAGCGCTACACGGGCGAGCTCGCGGGCTTCCTGCTGGTCGCCGAGGTCGCGCTCGAGCGATCGAGCGAGGGCGCCGAGTCGGCGTTCACCGTGGAAGCGCGCCCTTCGGATCCCGCGCGCTTCAAGAAATGCGAGCGCTGCTGGATGCACCGCGACGACGTCTCGGGCGCGGGGCTCTGCGGGCGCTGTCGCGACGCGCTCGCCGCCGGCGCCGGCGTCACGAGCCGCGGCTGATCCGCTACTGGACCTTGATCGTGACCGACGTGTCGGGAGAGACCAGGTTGTAGATGTCCGTGACCTGGCACGTCACCGTGTAGTTGCCGGGTGCCGAGGGCGCGACCCAGGTCACGATGGAATCGTACCCCGCGTACGTCGTACCCGTGATCGTTCCGCCGGACGTGGAATAGGCGTAGGTCATCTCGGGAAGATCCGAGCCGATCGGCCGGACCGTAACGGTGGCCGAGCTGTCGGGATGCACGGTGGACGGCACGGTCAGCATGTACTTGATGAGCGGCGGCACGTGGGGCGCCGGCTTGGTCGGCGCTGTGGCATTGTTGCACGAGATTGCGGCCGCGGAGAGTACGAACAGGGCAAAGGCTCCCGCGACGCCGAGCTTGACTCGCCTGGATCGCATGGTTGGGCTCCTCCGAATGTGATGGCGGAGCTCGGCGGCCGTCGATGCTCACGACGCGACCGGCGCCAGGCGGGTTGGTGTCCCGCCTGAAGGGGAGGTCCGCGCAATCTCGTTATCGGCAGCGGCGGGGCGCGGCTTGAGCCTGGATGGGCCCGCCCCGAAGCGCGGAACCCGCAGGGGCGCCGCGACTTGCCTGTGTTTCGCGTGGGGCCGAAATCGGGCCCGGGCGTGCGGCCTTTCGCCGACGTATTACCGAGCCGGCTCGGCGTACTCCGGCACGAGGCGGTGCAGCGCTGCGCGCACGGCCGCATCGTCGCCGGCGCGCGCGGCGCGCTCGAGATCGCTCACCCCCGCGAGCAGGGCCGCTTCGTCGGCGGGCGCGAGATCCCAGGTCATGATGCGCGGATGGCGCGTGGCGCGCGCGTGCTCGTTCTCGGAGTGCAGCTCCTCGCGCAGCTTCTCCCCCGGCCGCAGGCCCGTGAACGTGATCTCGACATCTTCGCCCTCTTTGAGGCCCGCGAGCTGGATCAGCTGGCGCGCGAGATCGAGGATGCGCACCGGCTCGCCCATGTCGAGCAGGAACACCTCCCCGCCGGCTCCCATCGCCGCGGCCTGCAGCACGAGCCGCACGGACTCCTCGATCGTCATGAAATAACGCATCGCCTCGGGGTCGGTCACGGTGAGCGGCCCGCCGCGCGCGAGCTGACGCTGGAAGAGCGGGATCACCGAGCCCTCGCTGCCCAGCACGTTGCCGAAGCGCACGGCGACGAAGCGCGTGGACGAGCGCCCGGTGCGGCTCTGGAGCAGCAGCTCGCACAGCCGCTTCGAAGCCCCCATCACGCTCGAGGGATTCACCGCCTTGTCGGTCGAGATCAGCACGAACTCGGCCGCGCCGTGCCGCTCGGCGCATTGCATGAGCACGCGGGTGCCGAGCACGTTGTTGAGCGCCGCTTCGGCCGGGCTCGTCTCGAGCAGCGGCACGTGCTTGTGCGCCGCCGCGTGCAGCACGAGCGCGGGTGCGAAGCGCGCGAACAGCCGCTCCATCGCCTCGCCATCGCGAATGTCGCCGACCCGGGCGTGGAGCGCGAGCCCGGAGTGCACCTGCGACAGCTCGCTGTGCACGTAGTGGAGCCCGTTCTCGGCGCGATCGAGCAGCACCAGCGTGGCGGGCGCGAGCGCGGCGACCTGGCGCGAGAGCTCTGAGCCGATCGAGCCGCCGGCGCCCGTGACGAGCACGCTCCTGCCGCGCACGAGACCCTCGACCTCGCCGAGCTCGATCTGCACCGCCTGGCGTCCGAGCAGATCCTCGATGCGCACGTCGCGGATGCGCGCGAGCGACGTGCCACCCGCGCCCACCGTCATCGGGGCCGGCACGGTCTTGAGCGCGGCGCCGGCCGCGGCGCACTGCGCCGCCAGCTCGCGAACGCGACGCGCGGGAAGCTCGGGATCGGAGATCAGCACCACTTGGGCACCGCCCGCCTCGAGCACGCGCGGCAGATCCGCGAGGGTCCCCAGGACGCGCACGCCCTCGATCTCGCGGCCGGTCAGGCGCGCGTCGTCATCGAGCAGGCCCGCGGGCGTGAGGCGCTCGGGCCCGATCGCGTGGCGGCGCATGTCCTGAATGAGTCGCACGCCCGTCGGCGTCGCGCCCAGCACGATCGTGCGCCGCGCCGCGGCGGCGCCGGATCGCGAGGCGCGCTCGCGTCCCGACCGCCACGCGAGACGGCTCGCGCCGAGCCCGACCAGCTCCACCATCCACGTGATGGGAACGACGCTCCACGGAATGAGCGTCGTCCGCAGCACCATGCGCAGCACGACGAGCGCGAGCGCCGACAGCGTGACACCGCGCGTGATCTGGGCGAGCGTGTCGGTGCCGGCGTAGCGCCAGAGGCTGCGGTAGAGCCCGCTGAGCGCGAACCCCACGAGCGAAAGCACGGCGAACGGGATCAGCAGCCGGCGCGCGTCGGGCGCGACGCCCATCGGGAACGCGCCGCCAAAGCGAAGCCACAACGCGATCGAGAACGAGCCCATGGACAGCAGCGCGTAGTAGACCGTGAGCAGCAGCGGCCGAACGGCTTTCTTCCAGTTCATGGGGAGGCCGCCGAGGTGAGTGTGCGCGGGCGAAGCGATGTCCGCTGGGGGGAAGCTGGTAGCGCTACGGGGATTCGAACCCCGGTCTGATGGCTGAGAAGCAGATCAGGCCGCATGCAGCAAAGCGTTGCAGGAAGTGCCAAAGTAGAGCAAGTCGAGGGCCTGTCGAGCAATTAGGGCGACAGGCTCTCGCTGTTGATTCCGGTCGGCTCCCATGCGTTCTAGTGCGTTCGAATGGCTGCTGATGTCGCCATGTGTGTCGCCATGAATCGGATTGGGGGAGGCCCCGGGGCGAGACTTGAACTCGTAATCACGTACTCCCCTTTTTTCGAGCCTATGCGCACGATTCGCCTAATCCGCGGCCATCTAGTCCGTTCCGCGCGGGAACCTCGGCCGTTGTGTCTACCGATTGTGCGGGTTGCGCGAGCGGTTGCGGCACAAATCCGGCAAAAGGCGGCCCACCAGTCGCGCGACGCGCGGCCGGCCGTGTTCGTTCAGCCGAGGCTTTGCCACCGACCCGAATGCTGTCCTTTACCGCAAAATCTCGAACTGGATCTGCCAAGTCCAGAGGTCGTTGGCGTCCTCGGTCAATCCCGTCAGGCCCTTACGGATCAGGCCATCTACCCGGGTCGCCGCTGATGGCTCGCTCACAAGCGATCCTATCCCGCGCACAGTCGGCGCGCGCTCCGGCCTCACCTCCGCCGGTCGCCCGAGAGACGCGTGCGGGTATTGCGTCAGCTCGCTCTCGAGATGAGCCAACGGCCCGGTCGAGGCAAGCACGGTGATGTCCTCCCTGCCGGCGGCGCTTGAGACGCCCCAGTTCACGGGGTTCCCTTGCAGCGACCCTGGCAGGCGATGCACGGCATCCCCGGTCAGCGGATTCTTCATGTCCAGATCTGGACTGGGAAAGAGAACGTAGACACGCCCCGCCTCGTCTTCATCTAGAACATAGACATAAGCGCGTCTGGAGGGCCGCACCTCCAGCGATAGCGTATCCCCCATCGAGAGCCGCGCTCCCGGAAGCAGAGCCTTCTTGGTCTCTCCTTGCAATCGATAGAGCGTCGCGATCGCGGTGAGCGGCGTGGGTTTCTCGGGCGCCGCCGCGGCTCCGCCCATAGGAGCGCCACTATTGAGGGGGGGCTCGGGTTTCGCCCGTGGCCAGAGCAGGGCCACGATCACAGCCAGGGCGGCGGCAGCGCTCAACGCACCTACCTTCCACCGGCCCGTGGCCCGAGGCGACTTCTCTTCCATGCCATGATGCGGCCCCGACCACCCGGTCAAGGCCTCCAACGCGCGCTCCATTTCCCCCGCGCTTCGGTACCGTCGCTCGGGGTTGGGATCGAGCGCGCGCTCCACGACGTGGATGAATTCGGGCGGCAGATCGGGCCGGCGGTCGCGCAGTGGCACGGCCTCGCGATTCACGACCTTGTTGTAAAGCTCCTCTATCCGTGACGCCTCCACCGTATAGTGCCCGGAGACGAGTCGATAGAGCAGCACTCCCAAGGCATAGATGTCCGTAGCGGGTTTTGGCGCTTCACCGCGCAACTGTTCGGGCGCCATCGCGAACGGGGTCCCGTAAATGTCACCGCCTGGGCTCCCCTTGCCTTTCACCGGAATGTTCTTGCCCGAGCCGAAATCGAGAAGGATGATGCGCCCTCCTTTCTCTCGGACGACGTTGCTCGTCTTGACGTCACGGTGAACGACGCCAGCACGATGCACGGCGGCCAACGCATGGCAGAGGTCAATGCCAAAGCCGGCTGCTTCCCGGGTGCCGAAGGGTCCCCGCAATCGGAGTAGTTCCTCCAGGCTGTCCCCATCGACGAGGTCCATCCACAGCCCCAGCCGCCCCTGATGCTCCCCTACCCCGTGCACCACAAGCACATTGGGATGGCGAACGCGGGCAATGCGCCGGCCCTCTTCGAGGAATCGCTTTGCCTCCGGACTGTCTGCAGCGACGGAGCACTTAAGGAGCTTGAGGGCAACATGCACGCGAAGCGACTCGTCGAAGGCACGGTAGACCTCACCGAACGTCCCTTCGCCGAGTCTTTCCAGGATCTTCAAGTGACCCCAGGTTTCGAGTGGAGTAGGCGGCTTCGATCCTTCCTCTGACACGAGGGCCCCCCTTCGCCCACGCTGCGGCTCGACCGTTTCCGCGAGCCGCACATCGCTGTTCGAGGACATTGGGGTCGGGTCAGGCATGGGGTGACTTCACGCTTACAAGCCTCCTACCACCAGTCGCCGGCGGCGACGAACGCCCCCCAGTAGAACGGATGCGTGCTGAGCCCCGCGGCTCGACGCTCGCGCATCACTTCAAGTCCTGCTGCGCGGACGGCCTCCGCAGTGCCAAGATGTCTGGTCAATCGGCCTTCGTACAATTCCTTCATCCACTCCCGCGTACTATTGTCGTCCACAGACCACAGGCTCATGATCACCGTTCGCGCGCCCGCGATTTGGAAGGCGCGCCGAAGCCCGAACACGCCTTCTCCCGCTCGAACCTCTCCGACACCCGTCTCGCAGGCGGACAGAACTGCCCAGCCCACGCCAGACAAGTCCATCGCCGCAACTTCCTCGGCCGTGAGCACCCCGTCCTCCTCCCCCGGGCGCGCTTCATCCCTTCGATTGGCGCCGGCGAGCACCAGCCCGGACCAAATGAGCGGACTTTCGGCGGGGACATCGCCCCACTCCATTGGCTCCACGCCGCCCGCCGCCGGGCCCGGGGGCCGCCTGTTTTGGGCTCCACAACTGCCGCTCAAGAAGAAGCCATGAGTCGCAATGTGGAGTACCCGATGACCTGGTGCTCGAAGCTTGAACATCGATTCAGTGGCGGAGACTCCGGTAGCCAGGTCCGCGACGCGGGCCTCGCTCGTGTCCGCCGCCGAACGCCACAGTTCCGCGATTTCCTGGCATTCGCGTACGGCTCCGGGCAGCGCGCTCCATCGGGCGTTTCGGAATTCCGCGCAGTTCGAACGCAGCCCTTGGAATGGCCCGGCGCGAACGTGCGAGTTCCCTGAAAACGAGACCGCAAGTCGGGAGCGCGAATCATGCGCCTCCTCATGGTCGAAATCTGGTCCACCGAGCGCGAGTAACCCGGTGCCCTCCGAAGTCCTTTCTGCCCGCACAAGATCCCGCTCGGCCGAGAGGTAATGGAGGAGCGGGCCTCGCTCGAGAAGATATCCTCGATCGCCCACCGGGAGAGTCGCGAAAGAAACTAACGTGAGCGCTCCGTCGGGAACGACGAACACGCGCTGAGCGTCGCCGATCGCCACGGCGATTGGGTCCCACACGGCTTGTCGCAGCGCATCGCCTGCCGAGCGATAGGCGCGTTCACTCAGGAACCTGTCCGGGACTTGCGATCCGCGCCCGACCTGCTCCTTCCAGCGCGAAACCAAGGAATCTGCCCGGCGTGCATCACCGAGGGGTACGGCGACCGGGTCGCGCTCTCCAGGGCGCAGCACAAATGCCAAATATGAAGGGATGGTATCCAGCAACCCGGGAGCATTGAGGCGCGGGACCCATCGATCGTAGCGCACATAGGAGACCAGAGCTGCATCCACCGGAAGGGCCACCGCGACACGCGCCAGATCGATCGCGGCATCCGAAGATCCGCGATCCCGGAATCCGGTCAATGCCAGCGCACGCTCGGCGTCCTCCTTGCGCTCGCGCGCCTTGTCGAGCCGCGTCCGGTAGTTCTCTGGTCCCTCCGCCCCGGGCCCGCGCAGTGACAGCGTCGCGAGCTGGGTAGTGGCAGCGGCCAACTCGCGCGCTTCGGCACTCATCGCCGCGACGCTCTGATGACGCCGGGCCACCTCGTCGAGAACGGTGGCGCGCGATTGGACAATGGCATCCTCCACGTCGCGCGCGTCCCGACGCGGGAGTCCGGCAGCGGTGAACGATAGTGCCAGCCCCATGCCGTCCGATGGGTCGCTTGCCACGCGCAACGCTTCGCGCTCGGACAAGCCTTCGACCAGAAGGCGGGTGCTACGAAGGTGAATCCGCTGCGCATCCAATGCGTGATCGAGCGCGGCCGCCGTGTCGCCCGCCATCGAACACACCAGCGCGAAATCTGGCAATAGAGATTCGACCTGCGGGCTGTCGGATCCGAACAGACGCCGGAAGATGGCAACCGCCCGGGCGCACGAGTCGCGACCGGCCTTCGGACGACCCAGATACGCGATCGCGATCCCGTATCCTGAGAGCACGCGACCCTCCATGAACGCATCCGAGTCGGCTCTCGCCTGCGCCAACGCCTTCTCGAACTCATCGCACGCTCGCGCATACTCCCCCAACCCCACGAGCGTGAGGCCAAGGTTGGTCGTGAACTGAGAGAGCCGAAAGCGCTCGCCCGCCTTCTCCATGACGGCGATCCCCCGCTCGTAATAGGCGATGGCACGCGGCAAGCTCCCGACAGCGGTCTCCGCCGATGCCAGGTCGTTCAGCGCGTCGATCTGCGCCGGGCTGTCGGGGCCGAGCTTGCGTTGAACGATCCCAAGCGCACGAGTAAACAACGACTCGGCGGTTGCGAAGTCACCGAGGTCTTCGAGCACGACGCCAAGACCGGTCAGGGGAAGCACATCGTCGGCGGAGTCCGGCCCTCGCCGGCGCTCGGTAATCGCCAGGGCCCTCTCGAGCAGCGGACGTGCGCTCACGGCATCGCCGGTTCCGCGGAGCGCGAGCCCGAGATTTCGGACCGCATTCGCCACCTCGAGATCGTTGGGTCCGAGGTTCTTCTCGAGGATCGGCACGGCACGCTCGAGATTTCGACGAGCTTCATCGAAGTCGGATCGTAGCCGAAGCGTGATCCCGAGCGTATAGACGGCCAACCCATAATCGAGATCGTCAGGCGGCAGAACCCGCTCGGCGATCGAGACCTCTCGACGCCCGCCCAGCTCCGCCAGCGCGAGCTCGCCCGACTCGTTGCGCAGGATGTCGAGCGTTTGCATCGTCTGCAGCGCCTCGCGGCTTTCGGGCCCAAACTGGCGCTCTCGAAGCGCGAGCAGCCGTGTGTACTGCGGCACCGCAAGCGTCCATTGGCGCGAGCGCCAATGAAACTCTCCGAGCCACTGCACGGCGTCGGCCACCGCCTGGGAATCGGGCGTGGCGCGTGCCTCACGGATGGCCAGCACCTGCTCAAGCGTCCCTACGGCGCCGTCGAGATCTCCGCGGATCTCCTGAGTTCGAGCCACGCTGGCGAGCGGGAGCGTTGCATCCGCTGCGTCATACATCGGAAGCCGTTGGCGCGCCGCGTACGCGCGCCTATACAACGAGTCTGCGCGAGCGTAGTCGTGCAGTCGATCACGGTACTCTCTCGCGAGGAGGCGTGAGGCCTCGCCAAGACGCGGATCTTCGGGCGCGGTATGCTGGAGGTCGGTCAGATAGCCTAGGCGAAACATCATCAGCCGATCGAGGCTGCTCCGGGCCGCGATGCTGTCGCCGGAAGACGCGCCGATGTCGGCAAGCGCCGACAGCGGTCGCCCGAGCCACGAGCTATCCGCGGGGCGTGCCGCCCGCCAGGTGCGGACCGCGTCCTCGATCAGTTCGCGGGCCGCGCGCTCGTCGCCCAGTGCCCTGCGTGCGAGTCCGAGCTCGAACTTGATGCGCGCGACCCCAGCACTCGAGTCGGCGTGCGCGTGGCGCTCGAGACTCAGCGCGCGCTCGAGTGTGTCGCGGGCGGCTGCGGGGGCGTGGTCGTCTACCAGCAGGGCCCGCCCGAGCCACATCAGGCTGGTCGCGATGGCGACGTCGTCGGTGTGCTCTTCGCGGATGCGCAGAGCACGCTCCGCCAGTGCGCGACGACCCGATAAGCCGGGGGGCGAAGGGTCGACCGAGCCCTCGAGCAGCAGATTGATAGCGTCGGCGATGCGCGCCGAGTCACCCGCCGCCTCCGAAGCGCGGAGAATCGCGAACGCCGCCCGCTGCGCCGTGGAGAAGTAGCCACTGACGATGAGCTTCCGAACGCTATCGGGGGTGGCGGTCGAGTTGGCGGCGTGCGCGGTGGCGGGTGCGATGAGGGCTGCGAGGAGCGCCAGCCCTATCGCGAACCGGCCCGCGGCCCTAAGAGCGGGAGGTGGCCACCTCAGACCGGCTCGCAACCCCATCGACAATTCCTACCTCAAGACGACGAACCGTCTCGTCATCTGATCACCGCCTGCTCGCAGGGCGACGAAATAGATGCCGTCGGTAGCCGCGCGCCCCGATGACGTGCGGCCGTCCCAGCGAATCGTGTGACCACCAGCGGTCACCGAGCCCGCCACCAGGGTCCTCACGAATCGGCCCTCTGCGTCATATACGCCCACCGTGGCGGCTTCGTCCCGAGGAAGCGAAAACGAAATCGCGAATTCGTTGTCCCCCGGGTTCGGAAACGGGGGGGCCAGTTGGAGCGCGGCTGGATGCATCGTTGGCGAAGGCACGGCCAGAAGGCTCGGGTCGATGAACACCCACGCGGCCCCAGAGCCAACGTTGTCATAATCCCCGCCGACGATGGCCGTGCTGCCATCGGCAGACATCGCTATGGAACCGCCCTGCTCCGGAACCATGACCTCGCCGGTGCCGACTAGCTTCGCTCCGTGTTGGCTCCAGACTCCCGCGGTTCGCGTGTACACCCAGGACGCCCCGAGGTACCCAGCATCTATGGGGCCACCGACCATGGCTGTGTTCCCATCGCCGGACAATGCGACTCCCGTTCCTTGCTCAACGTCAGTGCCCGCTGTGCCCAAGCCCACCGAGCCCGTGCCCACCAGCTTATTGCCTTGCTGGCTCCACACTCCGCCGCTGCGCGTGAACACCCACGCCGCTCCGAGCAAATTATTGTCGTACAAGCCGCCAACAATCGAAGTGTTGCCATCAGCCGATATCGCGACCGAGCACCCTTGCCACACCTGGGGACCCACGGCGCCTGAGCCGATGAGCTTAAGGCCCTGTTGACTCCACACTCCTGCGCTACGTGTGAAGACCCAGGCAGCTCCTACGGAGGAATTGTCGTAAAGCCCACCGACGATCGCCGTATTGCCGTCCGCAGATACCGCGACGGAAGCTCCCTGCTCTGCAATGCCAGCGGCTCCGGTACCTAAGAGCTTGGCGCCTTGTTGACTCCACACCCCAGCAGCGCGCGTGAATACCCATGTGGCGCCGGCGTAGCCGTTATCGCCTTGGGCGCCTAGCAAGGCCGTATTCCCGTCGCCCGATAATGCGACGGACCAGCCCTGCTCCGCATTCCCGACGGCGCCCGTGCCGACCAGCTTGGCGCCCTGCTGACTCCACACACCACCGCTGCGCGTGTAGACCCATGCTGCTCCAGTGTAGCCATGGTCGCCGTGCCCACCCACCAGCACGGTGTTTCCGTCCGCCGAGATCGCGACAGCGCGTCCCTGGTATGAAGTGCCCACGGTATCGTTGCCAACCAGCTTGGCACCTTGCTGGCTCCACACCCCGGCGGTACGGGTGTATACCCATGCCGCGCCAACTCCGCCGTTGTCCGCATATCCGCCGACAACGGCGGTGTTCCCATTCGACGAGATTGCTACGGAGCTTCCCTGATAGGCTCCCCCGATGGCACCCGAGCCCACCAATTTGGAACCCTCCTGCTGGCTTGGCGCTCCAGCGGTGGCTGCGCTCCACGAACAGACAACCAGGACTGCAGCGATCCCCAGCGGCCGCGTAGACATGAGAGGCCCCTCCCCAGTGTTGCAAGGTGTCCGGGCTGTAAGTCCTATTTGAGGATCAGCACGGTCCGCGTGACCGTCTCCGATCCTGCCTGGAGCCGACAGAAATACATCCCTCGCGCCACGCCCTTCCCATCCCAGCTCAGAGAGTGCGCCCCGGCGCTCTGCGCTCCCTGCGCCAGCGTCGCTACCCGCCGCCCCGCAATGTCGTACACCGCGATCGACACCTCGCTCGCCATCGGAAGCGAGTACTCGAGCGTCGGCACGGTCCCACCGCGCGCGCCCGTGGTCAGAGTAACCCCCGCACTTACGGCATCTCGATCGTGTCCACGGCCTCCCTGGCATGGGCCGAGCGAGTTGTAGTTCTGCCCATCGTCCACGCATGAAATCTGTTCGTCGCCATGGCCTTCATGCTCGGTACGCGGCACGCATACCTGGACCGAGCCGTCACACGAGCCGCCGCGTCCGTCGCTGGCCGTGAACCAAATCGTGTAGACGCGTCCGTTGCCGTGGCTCGAGCGCTCCGCGCGAACCGATACGTTTCCAGACTGATCGATTACGGCGTCCGCGCAGCGGTCCTTCCCGTCTTCGTGACCCCAATCATGCTCGCCGTGATCACCGAGAGCGACACCACCGCCATACGCCGCCGAAGCCACTGCGCCATCGTCACCGTCATCGCCCCCACCACCACCCAGCGGCTCGTCCTGCGTCACCTTCGTCACCGTGATCGCGACCGGATCGCCATCGGCGTCGGTGACGCCGGAGATGCTCACCGGCACGAGTTGGTGATGCTGCCTGAGAATCTCGGAGGGCACTGCCACGGCGTGGCTGCAATCGGGGGGTGTATTGATCGCCGCAATCACCGCGAGGTTGGCCCGTGGTGAGCCGCCCTCGAAGGTACAGGTTCCGTTCGGCAACGGGGTCTGAAGCGACTGTCCCACGAATGTGAAGACGCCGCCGGCTACGATGTTCGGGCCGGCGATCGCCAAGGCATTTATCAATAAGTCCGGATTCGGCCTCCAGTCGAGGGGAGCAGCCGTCGTTGCATCGAGGGCCACCAGGTTCTCCCAAGGCTGCTGGCCGCACCCATAGAGCGTGCCGCCTACGAAAAGGGAGTTCCCGCGCACTGCTAGCGCAGAGACGCTCGCGGGGTTTCCCGACGGCGAGCCCAGGGGCGGGTCCGGGTGCCATGACGTGACCGTCCCCGTAGCAGCATCCAGCGCGGCCACCAAGCCGAGCGACCCGGCTCTGCCAAAGCCTACGAATAGCCGGGCACCGTCGCCTGCAAGGGCGCTGACCATGCCGATATCCTCGCCCGGGAATTCATGGCTCCAAATCTTCGCGCCAGTCGCAGGGTCCAGCGCGTCAAGGAAGGCGTTCCCTCCTGCAAATACTGTTTGGCCGCATAGGGCCAGTCTGCTCACGCCCGACGATCCATAATTGGGGAATCCGCCAACATTCGGCTGCCAGGCGGTGGCAATCCCGGTGACGGGGTCAATTGCGGCGATATTGTTCCGGGGCTGGCCGCCTATGTTGCTGAAGAAACCGCCCACGTAAACGGCAGTCTCATTCATGGCTAAGGCGTCAATGGATGCCGCATAGCCATCGGGGCCGCTGGGGTTCGGATTCCACGCCAAAGCCAGGCCGGTCCGAGCATCGACCGCCGCGAGGCCGTTCCGTGTTTGGCCGCCGATCTGTGTGAAACCCCCGGCGGCATAAACCGTGGTTCCTCTCACCACGAGGTCTGAGACGGCATTGTCTGGATTAGGATTCCACGCCGTTGCTCGTCCTGTGGTGATGTCAATCGCGGCCATGTGATTACGCCGCTCTCCCCCTACGATATCGAAATAGCCCCCTGCGTACACGCTGGTCCCACTGGCCGCGAGTGCTCTCACCGCAGCGGCCCCATTACCTGCGTCGGGATCCCAGGGGGTCACCTCGCCGCTCGAGATGTCGATGGCGGCCAATTTATTTCGCGGCTGTCCACCAACGACAGTGAACCTGCCGCCTACGTAAAGTGTGCTTCCGCTTGTTGTCATCGAAAAGATTGGGCCGTCCACACCCGAATCCAAGGCAGTCGCAACAGCCTGGCCGGTGGTGGCATCGAACGCCCCGAGGCTAGTGTAGACGGCGTTTCCGCTCACTGTCAGGGCATAGACGAAACCCGCTCTGCTTGGCATCCAGGGGGTAGCGAGCCCGCTCGTCGCATCCAGGGCGGCGAGATCAATCCGGGGTTGCCCGCCGATGTTCGAGAATTGACCCCCGACGTAGACCACAGGTCCGTCCACTGCCAACGCTTCAATGAAAACGGGCGCGCCCCCGGTTTCGCTCGGTATTGGATCCCATGCGGTGGCGAGCCCGGTTGTCGCATCGAGTGCTGCGAGGATCCTCCTCGACTGGCCACCGATGGTGGTGAAGCCACCCTGCACATAGACCGTGGTCCCACTCGCGGCCACAAGGCCCACGAAACCGTTGGGACTCGGGTCCCATGCAGTGGCGAGGCCCGTGGCTGCATCCAGCGCCGCGAGGCCGTTTCTCGCCTGCCCCCCGATGTTGCTGAAGAGTCCAGCTGCATACACGACGTTGCCACTTACGGCAAGCGCAGAGACTCTGTCGTCCGGATTCGGATTCCATGGAGCCAAGGTATTGTCGTCGAGAATATGAGCGATCCTGTTCCTCGCCGCTCCTCCCACCGAAGTGAAGCGGCCACCGATGTACCATCCGCCGGCTCCGTCGGATACGACAGCGTCAACGGGCCCGTCAACTCTTGGGAACCCCCTCACTGGGGCGCCGCTCGTCGAACTGATGGGCACGCCGCAGCCCGTCGAAGGCCCAACCCGCGTGAACGAGCCCCCAATGTACAGGGCGTTCCCCGATACCGCGGTCGCATTAACGGGCCCGTTCGCAACGTAGAAGTCCCCGCGAACCTGCTGCGCCTCGCTCGCCAGGCTGCCGGTGCACATGAGTATAAGCGTCAATGAGGCGCCCAATACCGCCCGCGCAACATCACGCTGAAGGCATTCCCTAAACGACACCGACCATCCTCGGGTTTCGTTCGGATGCAGGAGCATGCTGGATCCTCCGGCGGGAATCCGGTCATCGCCATCGACGAACGGACTCCGCTGTGGCTCGCGCTTGCGGTCGCTCGACGCTCCGGAAGTATTGGAGGCGGTCGGGAGCATTGCGCACGGAGTCCAAGATGACGGCACGCACAAAACGACAACGCGCGCTACGGGTCCGAGGCTCTCGTCGTGGGGACGGCCAAAAGCGCGGTCGGAACGGCCATCCGCTTCGACGGAGGCTACAGGACCGGGCCCGGACGGACAATGAGAAACCTCGGCCGTTTGCATTTGGTAGACGATCGTGGCGGACAACGGGCCCGAGTTCGCCGGGCGAGCGCTGGATCTGTGGGCGCACGAGCGCGGGGTGGCGATCGACTTCATCCGGCCCGGGAACTCCCTTTTCGTAGGCGGCACGCTCTGGGGGTCGGTTTCGTAGTCCCCTACTGTACGCGCTAAAACCGATTATCACGTACAGAAGAGCACGGGCGGGGGCAAGCTGGCAAGAGGCCGAACTTGGGATTACCGCGCCCCCCTCACGGCCCCGATTGAAGGCGTCTACTTCACTCGCACCACGGCTCGCGATGCCTCGATGCCAGGACCCCGCACGCGAAGGAAGTAGATCCCGCCGCCCTCGGGCGCTCCGTCATCCGCCCGCCCGTCCCAGGCAATGTCGCGGCGCCCTGGTTGCATGAGCTGGCTCGCGGAGGCCCAAACGCGACGGCCGGCGACATCGAAGACCTCCATGCGCACTGTAGTCGCTCTCTGTAGGCTGAATGCAATCGTCACCTGCCTGTTGAATGGGTTTGGCCATGCCAGGGCGGGTGCAACCTGTTCGGTCGAGGGCGCGGGGGCCGCGGTAATCAAGCCGCCGTTCGAGCTGACCCGGCCGGCGTAAATCCCTCCGCTGCTCGTCCATCCCACGAGAGCACCGCCCGCGGCGTCCGGCACCATGAACGACGCGAACTTGTCCACTGGCGACGTGCACAGCGAGTCGCCGTTCGGGGCCCACTGCACCACCCCGGAGGAATTCACTCGCTGGGCATAGATATCGAAGCCCCCACCTCCTAGTCTGTTGCGACCGTCCGTCCAGTCAACGATCGCCCCACCTGCGCCGTCCGAGACCATGGCCGAGAGATTCTGGCCGTCCGTCGTGGCGCAGAGTTGGACGCCATCTGTGTCCCCCCAGGCTGCGACCCCCAGGGAGTCCAGCTTCTCGGCGAAGGCCTGGGTGCCACTGCGATTGTCCGTCCAGCTGAGGATTGCGCCTCGTGCCCCGTTTGAGATAGCTACGACAGGGTTCGCCTGCACAGCGTAATCTGGGATCAGCGCAACACCATTTGCCGTCCATCTCGCCGCTCCGGCAGCAGTCAGCCGCTGGGCGTAAGCGCCCCCAGCGCCGGGCCGAAAATCGCTCCATCCGATGACCGCGCCCCCGATGCCATCCGAAACTATCGCGGGGACATAGCTGGTGGTCTCGTGGGCCACATTGCAGACGGCCACACCGTTCGCAGTCCACTGCGGCGCGCCCGCGGAGTTGACCCACTGCGCGTAAATGTTCCACCAGGAGGTGCCGCCGCGATCCTGCCAAGCAACGATCGCTCCTCCTGCGCCGTCCGACACGATCGCTGAATTCTGCTGAGTGCGATTGACGCTGCATAGCGCCACGCCGTCGGTCGCCCATTGCGGCGCCCCGGCGGCGCTGACCCGCTGGGCTGCGATGGTGAAGCCGCTCCGAGTATCATTCCAGGCGACGACCGCCCCTCCGGAACCGTCCGCGGTGATCGTCGGCTGCGATTGATTGCCCGTCGCTGCGCACAGGGCAACCCCGTCGGTGGGCCACTGTACGACGCCGCTGGCATTGACTCGTTGCGCGTAGATGTCGGTGTTCGTGCCCTTGCGCAAGTCTTGCCACGCGACGATGGCTCCGCCGGCTCCGTCCGATAAGATGACGGGGTTGGTCTGGTTGTTGACGGCCGTGCACAGGGCGACGTCCCCCGCCGGCCAGAGCGGCTGCCCGAGGGGGCTCATGTGCTGCGCGTAAATGTCAAGATCCGCGCCGCGCTGCTCCGCCCAGGCAACGATCATGCCCCCCGCACCGTCCGACACGGAGGCGGGGGTGACTGCGCTGGCGGCATTGATCACCGGCACGCCGCAGTTGGCCCAGCCGGTCGGGTAGAAAGGGTCGGTACTCGAATAGGCGCCGCACGGGGTGACCACCGTGACTGGGCCGGCCGTGGCGCCGCTGGGCACCGTGGCGGTCACGCTTCCATTCGAGTTCACCGTGAAGGCAGAAGCGTTCATGCCGTTGAATTGCACAGCCGTCGTGCCCTCGAGGTTTGTTCCACTAATTGCCACGTTGCTTCCGTAGCTTCCGAAGGCAGGCGTGAGGCTCCAGACAGGGACCCAGGGACATGGACCTTCGACCTCGCATGTCACCGGAGTCACGATGTTATGGAACATTGCATAGAAGTAGTTGTTCCGGGCGAACGTATTCGCGTCGCCTGCACTAGTCAGATTGGCAATGTCCCAGCCATCCACCAGGGTCACGTCCTGTACGGGGGCGGACGGATCCAGGTTCTTCAGAATACCGGCCGGCTCGTACCCCCCGGGGCCCGAATACTGGCTACTGACTTGTCCCAGTGTCGGCAGCCCAATCCCCGCCACCGCCAGGACGTCGTTCATGCAGAGATTCCTCATTCCTCTGGTCCCGGGCGCCCCGACAAGCGTCTGGAACTCCACGAGACTGCGATTATCTCCGCTGGCCTGGCAGTAGTTGGGGCTCGTGAGCGTCGTGCCAAGGTCGTTCAGCATGAGATCTTGCTGCGGCGAGCCGCCTCCCGCAGCCATGTTCGACTGCACGAATCCGTCGCCGATCGCCCAGAAGAAACGCCTGGCCGTAGTCGGCGCACCAGGGGCAGGGTTCGTGAGAAAGTCCTTTATCAGCGCGACCTCGTTCTGGCTGTGGTCCGCATAGGGGCCAAGGACTCCTGAACTGTGGTGCCCTGACAGGAACAGAATCCCATGGTAGTAGGCGCGCAGCATGTCCGGGGTCGGACCTTGCCGCGAGCCCTTCCCGAATTCAGCACCCGTCGGTTGATTGGCCAGACGGCCACCCAGGCTGCCCGCACCACCGTCCAAGTAGACGGCCCCTTTGTTGCGATACTGATCCCAGGTTCCGCCCGATCCCCCCTGACCGAGATGCTGCACCGTGAACCCCACGGAGCCGTCGGCGCGGCGATTATCGGCTGGATTGTCCGGATTGCCGTTCCCGATGGCGTGCCAGCCATTGTGCGCCCCCCAGTCACTCTGTGGAGTCGCACCAATCGAGTCCGCAATGCCAACCCACACAGGCTCGCCCGAATAATCATCGCTTTCCACAACCAGCATGCAGGCCATCCCGTTGCCGCGTGGCACGCCGACCGGAGGCAGGAACAAGGGGTCGTTCCAGCGATTCGGCAGTGCGCTGAAGTCCTCCCAACGCTTTCCGTAGACATTCTGAACTGTCGGTTGCGTGACGCTGTTCGTGTCCGGAGCCATGCTGCTCGGAGAACCCGGAGATGTTGTCGACGAGGCAACAAAGAAATACTCCACGTGGGAACCGGGAGTGAGCAGCCCGTCCGGAATGATCTTGGTGCATTCCCTCGTGAAGGGATCGGTCCCCGGCGGCAGGTAGGATGGGACAGTGCCATCGCAGACGATATTGTTATCCGTCAACGGCCCATTCGGATCAACTATGAAGCACTTGTGTTTCGTGATTCCCAAGACGGCGTACTTCGGATCGGATTCGTGGTATGTAGACATCCAGGCGGTGGCAACCGGCGGCCCCCCGGGAATCCCTCTGCCCTGGAGCGCGTAGAGATTCATCTCCGCCGTGTCGCAGCGAGCACTGTTCCATACGTTGGGATTCCAGTAGTTGGCGCCTCCGCCCGGCCCTTGGAGCCCGGGATTGCCATGGACCCCCTTCGACATCTCCCCGGGGTTGGCTAGGTACGCGGACCAGAAGTCACTGACCGGATCGCCAGTGTAGACACCGCTCACGGCCATATTGAATGGGTCATCAGGTCTTCGTCGGAGACCGGATGTAGCGTCCCCGACCGTCATGTAGTTGCCCGGGCCGGGGAGGATTCGGAAGATCATGTCCACGCGCGCGGTATTGCCGTCGGAGTTGATCACGAGTGAGTCGCCGGGAATGTCGGGGCGCGTTGCATCCCCAGTCGGCTGCTCGATGTTGAAGCCCGTTTTCACGTAGATTGCGCTGGTGTCGAAGGCCGCCGTCCCCGGGGCTGCTGTCGCCACCGGGGAAGTGCCGTCATTCGCGGGGAAGGCGTCGTTGAACCACGACCTGCCGTCCACGAAGGGGGCCGCAGGCGTGGTCGCGGCAGTGTGCGCGATGTGCGGAGCCGCCGTCTGCCGAGAGCCTTCCACGGACGGGCGTGCAACAGCGGAGATTGCCACTACAGCGAGCGCAAGAGTAAGCAGGGTGGTGAGCGCCGACGACCGCCTATGCCGATAGCGCATGCTGGCCCTCCGTATCCGAGTGGCGGTGGGCCCGGGCCCGCCGCCAGCAAGACTCCGCTTGTGCCGGCGACCCTGACTCTGCGCTGAGGGTCAGCGATCGCGGAATCAGAATAGTCAACATCAATTGGGTATAGGTGCGCGGGGTCGCCTACAGAACGCACCCGCCCCCCATTACTCTGCCACCCCCGACTTGCGTTGGCGCCGCCGCCGTTATTTCAGGACCAGGAGTGGCTTGGTCACGACAGACCGTCCCGCCTGTAGCCGGCAGAAGTACATCCCGCGCGCCAAACCCGACGTGTTCCACGGTACCGAGTGCGAACCGGCGCTCTGAGCTGCAGTCACGAGCGACATCACCCGTCGGCCCGCGATATCGAAGACAGATATCCGAACGTCACTCGCCTCGGGCAACGCGTACTCGAGCGTCGGGGTACTGCCCGCGTGCGCCACGGCGGCCAGCGTGACCTCCGCCAGCCCTGCACGGTCGTGGCCATGGCCGCGATCCGGGCACGGCCCGAGCGAGTTGAACTTCTGTCCGTCGTCCACGCACGCCGGATGCTGATGATCGTGCGGCACGCACACCTGGACCGAGTCGCCACAGGAGCCGCCGCGGCCATCGCTCGCCGTGAACCAGATCGTGTAGACGCGCCCGTTGCTTCTGTCTGAGCGCGCGGCGCGCAACGAGACCCCGCCGCTGTCGTCGATCACAGCATCCCCACAATCTCGTCCGTCGTCGCGCCCCTGTCCCGGTCGATGATCCTTGCCGTGCTCGTCGTCGACGGCCGGGGCGGCCCCCGACAGGGCCTCGCCGCGGCGGTCGCGTCCGTGCCCGTCGTCCGCCTGGCCTTCGCCCAGCGGCTCGTCCTGCGTCACCCGCGTCACCGTGATCTTGACGGGGTCGCCGTCGGCGTCGGTCACGCCCGTGATCGCCACCGGCACAAGACGATGGTCGGGCGGCCAGAGCTGCGCGGGTACAGCCGCGGCGTCGCTGCAATCGGGCGCAGTTTCGAAAGCCTCGATCGCGGCGATGCCGACTTGCGGATGAACGCCGATCCCGCTGAACGTCCCGCCCGCGTAGACAGTGCCGCCGCGCACCGCCAGGGCCAAGTAGACGCTGCGGCCGCTCGTATTACTATTGTTCGGCGGATTATTCGGATCCCACGCGACGGCAGCGCCGCTGGCCGCGTCCAACGCGGCGACGAGGTTGCGCGGCTGCCCGCTGATGCTGGTGAAGTATCCGCCCGCGTACACCGTGCCCCCGCTCAGCGCCAGGGCCCACACGCCGCCGTTCGCGCTCGGATTCCACGCGGTGGCGGCGCCCGTCGTCGCGTCGAGGGCGGCGAGGCAAGATCGCACCTGTCCTCCGATGATGCCGAAGTATCCGCCAGCGTAAACTGTGCCCCCGCTCACGGCCAGAGCGTTGACGGTGCCCTGCGAGTTTAGGTCGTCGGGGTTCGGGTTCCACGCGGTGGCGGCACCAGACGTCGCGTCGAGCGCGGCGATAAGGTTCCGCGCCTGCCCGCCGATGCTGGCGAAACCCCCGCCCGCGTACACCGTGCTCCCGCTCACCGCCAGGGCATTGACGTAGCTATTCGCGTTCGGACTCCACGCCGTGGCAGCACCCGTCGTCGCGTCGAGGGCGGCGAGATTGCTTCGCGCCTGTCCGCCGATGCTGGTGAAGCCCCCTCCCGCGTACACCGTGCCGCCGCTCACCGCCAGGGCCCTCACGCCGCCGTCCGCATTCGGATTCCACGCGGTCGCAGCGCCGGTCGTCGCGTCGAGCGCAGCGAGACCGCTTCGCGCCTGGCCGCCGATGCTGTCGAAGTCCCCGCCCGCGTATATCGTGCGCGCGCTCACTACCAGGGCCCGGACCTCATAGTCCGCGTTCGGATTCCACGCAGTGGCGGCGCCCGCCGTCGCGTCGAACGCGGCGAGATTATGTCGCACCTTCCCGCCAATGCTGGTGAAGTACCCGCCCGCGTAGACAACGCCCCCGCTGATGGCCAATGCGTCGACCTGATCGTTCGCGTTCGGATCCCAGGCAGTGGCGGCGCCAGTGGTCGCGTCGAGCGCGGCGAGATTGTTTCGCGCCTGTCCGCCGATGTTGGTGAAGGATCCGCCCACGTACACCGTGCCTCCGCTCACCGCCAGCGCTTGGACGATAGCCTCCACCGGGTCGCTCACGTTCGGGTTCCAGGCCGTGGCGGCGCCCGTGGTCGCGTCGAGCGCGGCGAGATTGCTTCGCGCCTGCCCGCCGATGCTGGTGAACTGCCCGCCCACGTACACCGTGCCCTCGCTAACGGCCAGCGCGTGGATGAGAGGGTACGGGCTTGGATTTGGATTCCACCCGGTGGCGGCGCCTGTCGTCGCATCGAGCGCGGCGAGGTCATTTCGCACCTTCCCGCCAATGCTGGTGAAGACCCCGCCCGCGTATACTGTGCCCCCGCTCACTACCAGAGCCCAGACCTCACCGTCCGCGTTCGGATTCCACGCAGTAGCGGCGCCCGTCGTCGCGTCGAAGGCGGCAACATTGTTTCGCGCCTGTCCGCCGATGCTGGTGAAGGTCCCGCCCACGTATACCGTGCCCCCGCTCACCGCCAGCGCGGCGACGCCCACCTGATTTGGATTTGGATTCCACGCGGTTGCGGCGCCCGTCGTCGCGTCGAGCGCGGCGATAGACCTTCGCGTCTGCCCGCCGATGCTGGTGAAGTTCCCGCTCGTGTATACCGTGCCCGCGCTCACCGCCAGGTGTCCCACGGGGCCGTTCGCGTTCGGATTCCAATCAGTGAGATTTCCACTGGCATCAATGTGAGCAAGGTTGTTACGCGCCTGACCACGGACGGCGGTAAAAGCCCCCCCGATGAACCAGCCCCCGAATCCATCGGCCGCGCAGGCGAAGACCTGGCCTGCCACCATTGGGTACGGGTGTAGGCCTGCACCGGTGCTCGCGTCGATGGCGACCCAGCCCCCCGTTGCCGGGCCGACCTGCGTAAAGCCCCCACCCAGGTAAACGGTATTGCCAGAAGTCGCGACGGCGTTCACGTATCCGTTCGTCACCCAGAACTTCTGGTCGATCGCCTGGCAGAGGCCGACTCTGGGCAAGAGGAACGCGAATGCGGCGAGCCCGAGCGCCCGTCGCCACATCTTCGCGCAGCGGCTGGCAGAACGCGGGCGGCCCGTCCGGCGACACAAGTCACCGGAGGGATCGAACGTCGCGGAGGAGACTTCGGATGCGAATTGCATGATGATCCTCCTCATAGGGCACTCTCGTGGTTCGGACGAATCCAACATGGGCTGCCGGGCTTGAAGGCGTTTGCTCGCGCAACTGGCGTGACGCGCACTCGTCGCATGACGACCTCCTGGGGCGACAAAAGGTCCACGGGCCGTGCGGCAGGCCTCGTCGACCCGAACTGCGCGTGGTCGCTATTCAGTACACTCGACCGTCGGAAACGACGGTGGAGAGGATCATTCAAGGGCGACCGAATGGGGCGGCTTTCGGAGCAACGACTGCCGGGCAGTGGCAAGTCGTCTCTCCAATGTCATTGAGTGTCTTACCGAGGGGGGGCTGGAGCAAGGGTCTTCTCGCCCGTGTTGCCCGTGCCCGGCGTAGCGCCGAGATCTGGCTGTTCGTGGCTTCGGCCAGCCCCAGCGGCACGGAGTGCCGGTGGCCGGCGATGACGGCGTCGAGGTGGTTCGTGATCCGGTGCAGCCACGCGCCCGAGCTCCGCGAGTCCGCTGCCGAGGGTGGCGACAATCTAGTCCCTGAACAAGCGCGGTTTGATAGCTGAGAATTAGATCAGGCCGTATGCAGCAAGACGTTGCAGGAAGACGTGAATCAGCACAAGTCGAGAGCCTGTCGAGTAATTAGGGCGACAGGCTCTCGCTGTTGCTTCCTGTCGGCTCCCACGCGTTCCAGTGCGTTCGAATGGCCGCTGATGTCGCCACGTGTGTCGCCACGGCCGGGCTCTCCTGCGCAGGGCTTCGCGGAGTCCGGGTACGAAGTTTCGGGGCCGAGCCAGTCCTCGTCGGCGCGGAGACCCTGTGCAGGGTTCCATCCGCCCAGCGCTCCAGCCACCACCTTGACGAATCCACTTTCGCACCCGCCGCCAACTGGTCCGCAAGGACCTGCGCCGAATCTCCGCGCAACCCGCCAAAGATCGCCCGCCAAGGACGCCGACCCAGAGTGGGTCCTGGGGAGGATGTGAAAGCGCTCTGCCGGCTGACCGTGCCGGCGGCTCGCTGCGCGAATCCCGCATCGGCTGTTCCGCATGGCGCACATTTCCGCCCATTAGACCGCCATCCGTCGCGTATGGGTGGGCGCCCAAGTCGCGTACTTGAAACACGATGCGTGAGTTCGGAAATTGGCCCCTGCCGGACGGAATCGATTTTGGAATATTCCCTTACCGGATATAGCGTTCCAAGGTAGGTCCGATGGCTGCCTAGGTCATGGACGACCACCATATGAGCGCCACCTCCCACCCCGATTATCAACGATTCCGCGAACGCCTGCGTGCCGCTCGGCACCAGGCTGGCCTGACGCAGGCCGAGGTCGCCCGGCGGCTTGGCCGCACGCAGGCGTTCGTCTCCAAGTGCGAGTCAGGCGAGCGCCGCGTGGATGTCGTCGAGCTGGCCGCCTTCGCCCGGCTGTACAGCAAAGAGCTGAAGTTTTTCGTGGGGCGAGGGAGGAGCTGATGCAGCCGCTCGCACAGTTCGGATCCTACGACCGCCCGTTCTGGGCGCACGTCAAGCTTGTGTCGGAGAGCTTGGGCTATTCGGCACGGGCTCGTCGAGCAGATCCAGCCATCCAGGGCACGCTTCGGCGCTATGCGAAGGAGGAGATCGATCGGTGCCTTCGGACGGGGACGCTGTACATGAATGGCCCGCCGGCCGGCCTGGTTGAGAGGCTCGAGGTTTACCTGAACCGGCGTGCCGAGATCCTCGAGAAGCAGGCGGCACCGAATCTGATGAACCGAGACCAGGCTCGGGAAATCTTCGAAGATTTGCGAGGCCGACTGAATCCACGCTGCACACTGCCCCTGAACAAGCAGCGGGGCGAGAAGCGCCACCACGCCTACATGGCTTGCACCGTCAACATGCTGACCGAGCAGACACTCGCCGGCCGCACATTCGACGACAACCCGCGGGGGTTGGTGGTTGTAACGAGGGACGGCGTTCTGCTGCGGACATTTTCGCGATGGATGGATGGCGCCTATCCTGCTCGGGTGGATCCGACCGCGATCTGGGAGGTCAAGGAGTACTACGGGACCACGACGTTCGGAAGCCGCGTCGCCGACGGGGTATACGAGACGATGCTCGACGGCGAGGAATGCGCCGAGCTCAAGGCCCAGGTGGGACGGAAGGTTCTCCACTACCTGATCGTGGACGACAAATTCACGTGGTGGGACTGCGGCCGCTCCTACTTGTGTCGGCTCGTGGACGCCCTGCACACGGGACTACTGGACGAGGTGCTGTTCGGCCGGGAAATTCTTACGCGCTGGCCTGAGATCGTAAAGAGCTGGCCTTGACGAGATCCTGATTGTATTCCAAGATGGAATCAATGACTGAAACTCGAACCAAGTCGTCCGCCGACTCGATCGCGGCTGAACCGTCACTCTTTCCGGAACTGTGGCCGGAGCGTCCAAACGTTCGGCCGCTCAAGCTGCAGCTGCTCAAGTGGATCGGCAACAAGCAGCGGTCTGCGGCCCAGATCGTGTCTTACTTCCCCCCAAGCTACGGGACGTACATCGAGCCGTTCCTGGGGAGTGGTGCCGTTTTGGGCACGCTGGCGCCGCGCCACGCCGTCGCCTCAGACACGCTGCCCGCGCTGATCGAGATTTGGCAGATGCTTGCTACAGAGCCCGACCGCCTGCTCGCAGGCTATCGACGCCGGTGGGAAAAATTCCAGAACAGCCCCGGCGTCTACGAACAAGTCAAGGCCCGGTTCAACCGCAAGGCAAACGCTCCGGACTTATTCTTCCTCTCGCGAGCTTGCTACGGCGGGGTGATTCGGTTCCGCAAAGACGGCTACATGAGCACGCCGATCGGCGTGCACGCCCCCATCTCACCAGCCGCGGTCGCCAAGCGCATCCGCGTGTGGCGGGAACGCACCACCGGCGCAGCCTTCCGGTGTGCTGACTTCGAGGAGACCTTGGCGGAAGCTCGAGCGGGCGACCTGGTGTACTGCGACCCCCCATACTCTGACACCCAGGCGATTCTCTACGGCGCGCAGGCCTTCACGCTCGATCGCTTGTTCCAAGTCATCACAAGAGCAGCCCGCCGCGGCGCATTCGTTGCCCTCTCGATCGACGGACACAAGAAGTCGGGCAAGAGGACCTGCGACGTGCCGATTCCCGACGGGCTTTTCAAACGCTCCGTGGTGGTCAACACGGGCCGCAGCATGCTACGCCGGTTCCAGATGGAAGGGCGGACCCTCGAGTCCGAGGTCGTATCCGACCGACTGCTTCTGACCTGGTGATCCCAACCTACCTGCGTCTCTGCCTCGTGCGCGACCAAACTAGCCACCTACTCAAACAATCCGGGCGCGTCTGTGTAGAGAGCGAGAAAATCCTCGGCGAATAGCGGCTCCGTGCGGATCTCGATCGTTCGCCGCGGCGTAGGGCAGCCGGCTTTGTTCCAGGCCTCGACGGTCAGCCGATTGTCCCGCTCGCCGAGGAGGCATCGTCATAGACGACTCAGGAGCCCGACTGCTCGAAGATCTCCCCGAGGGCACTTGGAAGCTCTGTGAGTTCGGAGAAGATCCGGGTTCGATATCGCTGTCCTAAGCCGGCCCGAGCAGCCAGAGGAGGCCAGAATTTGTCCGTCACAACCACGTCGCAACTCGGGATGGCCACGGCAAGGACGTCCACGTCCCGTAGGTCATTTGCCCTGATCGGGCGTCGGGGAACCCGGTCTCGCTCGGCATTGAGAAGAACCTGGACGTCCAGTTCGGGCACGTTCCGCACCACCTCAGTCAGCCATTCCTGGCTACCGGGAGCTTCAGGGATGAACTGGATTCCGTGTTCATCGAACCACTCGTTGATTGTCGGGAGAAATTCCATTACGGAGCGCGCCAGGTGTGTCCGGAGTAGGGCACTCCCCTGTTGGCCCGCCGCCCATGTGCGGGCCCGCATGTGTTGTTCCGCTTCCTCTCGGTCACGTCGGCGGAGATCCCGAATCGTTTGTTCAGCCGCGAAGCGCTGTTCCTCTGGAAGTCCCGCCGGATCTGCGGCGAGCACGGCCTCAAGGAATGTCGGGAAATGATCGAACAGAGATCTCGGGGTTAGGCCAAACCCGTGCGCCACGCCGCGGCCAATAGCTGGCAGGTCACGGGGAACCCGAACGAGTCCAGTTGCTCTAGCGAGCGACCGTGCCAGATGCTCGGGGACCAAGGCCGACAGAGGTGCGATCGTCGCGCATCGGCTGATCTCCGTCATCGTCGCCGCGAGTTCACGGCGGCGCGAAATCGTAGCGAGTTGCTCCGTTTCCAGAAAGTGAAGCCATGACAGCGGACACGTCACACGTCCGGCTTCCGATTCAGCTCGAAGCAGCTGGAGGACGCCTCGAATGTCTGGTGCTCGGCCGAGCGCCACAGCCGACAGCCTGCTCCAGTGATTCTGATCGAGATACACAGCAACGGACAGGGCCACGCGGCGTTCTCCGCCACTCAACACATAGGAGGTAGGTCTAGAGGTGTTTGGCGGTCGTCGCAGGTTGTTAGCCTACTGCGGGAGCTTGAGGGTCCAGGTGGGGCGCACGCTAGTGAGCGCGGCCAGGGAGCGCGGTTACTTGAGGAGAGTCGCTCGACTAGGACGGTTTCTCGGCACGCTGGACTGGGCGCTCACCCTTTTCGCCCGGCGAATTCCCGATAGCCTCTCGAATTCGACTCAGAATCTCGTCGGATAGCCGGGCAGGCCTGGTCGGAGGCGTCGGTCCGACGCCATTGGCACTTGAGAGGTGCTCCGGCCCAGCCGGTGATTGCTCGCCGGGAATGCGTTTGATGAACATGACCCTCCTCACCTTCAAAGTAACTGCGAATCAACTCAGGGCAGAATTGAGTCGCGGGTCAAAGTAGTGCTTTCTTCGAATCCATTTGAAGCCTTCATGAAGCGTGATTGCCGCACTATCTATTGGTTCGGCCACGATCGCCGGGCCGGGTGCGAACCTGACAAATCCGCACGTCGTAGCGATCACGTAATGGACGAGGTCTATAGCGTCTTGGATCGGCATGGTTGGGTGCACGACATCGGGCACGCTGTCTAGAAGCTCCATGGCGTCCTTGTGTGGCATCCCGGCATCTACGAGCTTCTTCAGCAACTCCCAGGACCAGCCACGAATGAGCCGGACGCACGCCTCAGTCTGCCCCTCCCATTGAGCGCTCCAAGGCATGTCCCGTGATACAATCTCCGTTACTTCCGCGGCCCCAGGCTGAACCGCATGCACCCGCCATATTTCCGAACTGGTGGCATTCGCCGAGTAGCCAGCGACGAAGAAGCCGAGCACCGGCGGAGTTGCGGCAGAGGCGAACTCCGCACTGTACAAGTCATCAAACACAAATCTCTTCAGGCGCTGTGCGGCATCCCCGACGGTGTACGTCGTCCTGTCCAAGCCCCATTCAGCCAGCCTCGCATTGCTCAGCCTGCTTCGCAGATCCTTTAGAATGCTACTCATTGAGCGATTCTGAAGCCCACCAAGCCCATAGGTCAGGGTCCCGAGAGGCAAGCCCTTCACGAGATTGAAGACTTTTTCGGCGTTGAAGTACGAGTTCAGAACGTTGTTGGACGAATCAACGATCGTGGAAGCGCTGTCCGCCCCGAGCACGACGCCATCTCCAACCTTTAGCGCCACTACCAGGGTCATCGGCAGGTCCTTGCGTGCGTTGCACCGCCATGCCCGCCGCGCAATTGGCGCCGCGAGGCACTCTGGGGAACCAAACATATCCTATCACGCGTACCTCGCGCGGATCCGCCAAAGTGTAGCTCGTCAAGCACGATCCATGGTGACGGAGCTTTTCAGAGGTGCCCAGGAATCAGGCGCCGGGTTGAGCGTCGCGCTCGAAGTCGAAAGTCGCAGATCACTGAGGCCAGCGCTAGCCCCGTTGCCGGGTTCCGAGTTTCGCAGATGCCTCCAAATGATTTCGTGCAAATCCTGAGAGTGCGATGGGTGGAATAGGTTCGGGCGGATGGAACGCAGGTACGGGTCGGACCCGCGTCGAGAGCCTCAGATTCATTTCAGCCTCTGAGTTCTCGGGTGATTGGCCGCTGGTTCGCGAAGCATCTCGGAGCCAAGTTACGGAAATGTCGCGCCGGGGTGGAGGCGATTCAATCGACTTCTCTCTGGAATGGACGCCCTGCAATTTCGGTGGGATGCGTCCTTGGCTCTTGTGCCAGGAGTGCGGTCGGCGAAGCGGGAAGCTGTACGAGATCGGCCGCAATCTCCTCGCGTGCCGAATCTGCGCTGGGCTGACATACGGGAGCCAGAGCGAACGTGCCACTGATCGGCTCATGCGGCGAATTCGAAAGGTTCGATCGCGTCTCGGTGGGAGCGGCAGCTTGTTCGATCCGTTCCCCCGCAAGCCGCCACGGATGCACTGGCGGACTTACTCCCGGCTTCGGCAAGTTGACTCTTCTCGAATGGAAATCGTGCAACCCGCGATGATGCGGCAGCTGGTGCCCGCTCGTGCGATAGTTGACCGTCTCACGAGCCGCGCGCCAAAGCACGCTTGATGCACGGCACCCCCGGGACCGGGCGGGGGTAAGGGGGTGTTGATCCTTCGTCGGAACCCCGAGCCGCGATGCCGGGCCTGCCAATCACTGCCAACGTTCTCCCCCACTTCTCGCTCTCCTCCTGGGCGGGCGTGCTCGATGCGAACGATCCTATCTGTTTGACTCCGACTTGAACCCGTCCATGAGCGCGCTCCTCTCCTTGTAGCTGCGCGCCCTCAGAAGGGCCTGCTCTAGCTCCTTACGTCGCCGGAACTTCTTGGGGTCCTGCCCCATCAAGAGATTCGGTCTTAGGAGCCTTTGCTTCGCAAGGAAGAAGTCGCGGCGACATTGCCGCCATGTAACTCTCCTCTTGATCCGCCCGTCCCGCCTCTGCGCCTCCGCGATCGCTTTCCACGTCTCCGGTGGGGTTTTCAAGATCGCCGCGGCACAGCCCTCGAAGAGTCTCAACGTCTCAGTGCTCAGCGAACGAACTCGGGGACCCGCCGCCCATCGCCGCGCGTGTTGGTAAACCCGGCGAACGGCGTCCGCTGAGACCCAAGGCTGAATCTCCATGGTTATCCGCGCCTGGGTGACGAAGAGCCCTTCACGGCTGCTCACTTCCATGGCGATCCCTGGCCGAGGCGGAACCTCCCCCGTAAGGATGAACAGTGCAGCACCTGAGAATGGCCACCTGAACTCATCGACGAGGAATTTGGCGGACGCTCGGAGCCCGTCGATGACCGAGCCGCTCAGAATCTGCAGTCCAAGTCCAGAGCCGTTCGCAAACTCGATCTCCAGTGGCCTTGTTGGTGGTTCGTTGGACTGCTCAAGAATCGGCACGCGCACTCGATGGATCCTCGGCCTGCCGTTGCCCACGTAGCACCGAAGGCGGTAGAACACGAAGAACGCTCGGCTGCGGTCGGAGAGAACAAAATCCTCGACGCTGCGAGCCTCTTCCTCCGACCGAAGGCCGGGTATGGGCAATCCGGCCTGCTCCACCTGTTCAGCTGACATGAGCTGATAGGCACGCGAACGTAGGAATGCCTCTGCGTCGTTGCGCGACAAGAGCTCTCCGTTCAGGTGGCGCTGGCGGAACTTGACGACGGAATCCATTCGATCGGCCAGGCGCCCGAAATGGGTCGTCAAGACGCGCGAGCGCTCCTGCTCGTGTTCTGCAAGCCGCGGTGCCTCATATGGACCGGACGACGGCCGGGTGGTGGGCCCTCTGTCAGGGAGCCATTTCTCCAGCCTCCGGATTTCCTCCAGAAGTTCCTCAATCGCGTATGGGGCCCGATTGTCCGCGGCCTTCTTGAACCGCTTTGGAACGCTACGCCACACCAGCATGTTGACCTTTCGTCCCAGTGCCGCCTCGGCACGCGCGCGCAACTCAGCGAAACGCCCGGTTCTCAAGTGACCTCCTGACTCGCCAGTAAAGTGTCACTTCGCGAAGCCTAGGATAGTCGCTATCAGCCTCGACTGCGAGGCGGAAGGGAGGCGTAACCATGGGAATCGTTGTGGAAATGCTTCGGGCGTCGGACGTCGCGCCCCTGCTTGGAGTGACGACTCGACGCGTCTATCAGCTGATTCGCGCCGGAAGGCTCCCGGGGCTGCGCACGGGTAGGGCCGTACGGATCCCGCGTAGGGCCTGGGAGCAGTGGTTGAACGCCTGCGCTGAGCAGGCGACATCAGCCCTCGTCAAGGAAGACGCGTAGGAACCCACAACAGACAGCGCCCAGCGTATGAGGCCGGGCGCTTCAGTGAGGAACGTCGTGAGCAACCAAATAGTGATCCAGGGGCACCAGATCCGTCAACAGAATTCCGCGGTGCCACGCTCGCTCGACGACGCACGATGAGGGGAATGGCGCGCGATGAAGATGCCGAGCGCTCAGTGCTTGCCGCGATGCTGCTCGGCGACGAACCGATTGCACGAGCACGCTCGCTGCTTCCCGCAGAAGACTTCTACTGCACTGCACACCAGAGAATATTTGCCGCCATCCTCACGCTCAACGATTGCAGCGAGAAAGCCGACCTCATTACCGTTACGGACGAATTGCGGAGGCGCGGCGATCTAGAGGTGGCAGGTGGGCGTGAGGCCGTCGCACAGATCCTGGAGTGCGCGACCACGACCGCGAACGTCGAGGCGCACTGCAAGATCATTCGGGAGGCTGCGCGCAAGCGACAGCTGAGGCGATTCGCACTCGACGTGCAGACGCGCGCTGGGGACCCGACCGCGAGTGCGGCGGCCATCATCGCGGATCTTGAGGCCAAGGCCCGCGAACTTGGCGGGGCGTCTAATGGAGCGGGCCGGTTCGCCGACGCGGCGTTGGATGCTGCTGCATTCGGCGGCCTCGAACTGCCGACACCCCCTCCGCTGCTCGTATACGGCGGCCACAGCCTCCTGTGCGCTGGAGATGGCGCACTTATGTTCGGCAAGGCGGGCATCGGCAAAACGGCGCTTGCGCTCGGCCTCACTGTTGCTATCGCGCTCGGCGAACCGTGGTTCGGCATCGCTACGCCCGTGGGTGGCGTGGCGGTCGGGCTCCTCGAACTTGAACTGCCCGAGGACGCGCTTCAGGAACGCCTGCGCGTTGCGGCTGGCGACCGCCTCGGGGCACTCCGCAATCTGGATATCGTCTGCCGTCCCGCGCTCAAGGGACTCGTGGACCTCGACACCGAGCGCGACCGCTCCGCCCTCCGATCGTGGGTGAAGGGCAGGGGCCTCAGGCTGATCGCGATTGACGCTCTCGTGCGCGCTCACGGCGGAGGCGAGGACGACGAGGGGTTGCAGCCTTTGCTCCTCTGGCTCGATACGCTAGGGCGCGAGACCGCGTGCGCCTTCCTGCTCATCCACCATGAGCGGAAGGGTGACCCGAAGAACAACAGAGACCAGGACCCTCTCGACGCGGCGCGCGGGCACTCGATGCTCACCACGTACCCGATGCTGTGCATGCGGGTCTTTCGGCATGGCCCTGTGCGAGCGCTCGCTTTCCCGAAGGCGACCCGCGCCCCGGAACCTGAGCTGATTCACTTCCGCTTAGGCGACCGCGGGCGTCCGGAATCGTGCGAGGCCCCCGCGGTCTCGAGCAAGGCCAGGGGCGAGTCGAACCGCGCCCGCATCCTGACGGCTCTCCGCGCCGCATGTACCGGCGCTACAGGGATCCCAGCGGAGGAACTTGAGGCGAGCACAGGGCTCTCGCGCTCGACGGTCCGAGCGCACTTGGCGAGCCTCCTGGCGGCAGGCGAGGTGGTGCCACAGCGCCACGGGCGCGCCGTCACCTACCGTCCAAACATCCGAGCATCCGAACAGGGGCACTCGGACACCACCAACAGCTTGCCACTATGAGTAGATACGATGGATCTTGGCAGTTCTCGTCCAAGTCCGAGTCGGATTGTCGCGTCTTACGTCCGAGAGTCCGGTCCCTAAAGGGACCGGTACTCAGTCGGACGCGACGCGAGACGCGTGGGCCTCGGACGAGAGACCGATTGGGCTGCCGTGCCTGAGCCCCGATCGACGGTGGAACGCTTGATGCGGGTGGAGGAGGTCGCAGACTGGCTGGCATTCAAGGCCTCAACGATCCGGGCATATTGTGAGAAAGGCAAGATCCCCCACCTCAGGATTGGTGGGCAACTGCGGTTCCGCCGCGAGGAACTGGCGGCGTGGATCGAGCAGCACGCCGGGCGCGTGCGTCGCGGCGAGAAACGGTGTTGAATCCCGTGACAGTTCTGCGATATCGTAGCTCCATGCCCAAGCGCGTCCGAGCAGCGAGTCGGAAAGGCATGGCTACTGTGCTAATCGCGATTCCGGACTCCGTTAGGCGGCGCCTCGCTGCGATCTCGAAGCGCACGGGCATCACCCGAAACGAGCTGGTGCGCCGCGCGCTGGCCGAGTGGCTGGCGTCGCAAGCCCGGCAAAGCCGAAAGGAGGCTCCGTAATGCCGCAGTTGCGTGTTCGTATGGTGAAACGCACGCGTGCGGGCTACGCCCCGGTGTACTACTGGCGCAGAGTCGTGACGGGGAAGGATGGTCTTCGCCACAATCAGTGCCGTTCGCTTGGCAGCGACTACGATGCCGCCTGCGCTCGGTACGACGAGTTGGAGGCCAGTCCGCCCCCGATCGACCCGTGTGTCGTCCCGGAGCCGCCCGCCACAGTGGAGGCGTTCTCGCGGCGCTGGCTAGCCGAATACGCGGCGGCCCGGCGCACGTCACGAGGAAGGGATCAGGCCGAACAGCGCTTCCGGGATTTCCTCTGGCCGGCGATCGGCTCAACGCCCCTCTCCGACCTGAAACCGGCGGACCTGCGACGTCTAAATGCCGACCTGGAGCAGGCGCGTCCGGCGATCGAAGCCGCTGGACGTCGCCGTCGTGACGGTGGCGTCGGTTTGTTAACGCGACGGCACCTCCTGGCCGACGTCCGCTGCATGCTGCGCTACGCGGTTGAAGAGGCGGAGGTGCTGGCGCGGTCCCCCTGGCGGCCGAAGATGATGCCAAGGCGGCCCGAGGCCGCGCCCGATCCGCTCAACGACCTGGAGTGGGCTGAAGTGATCCGGGCGACGCCGGAGCGGTGGAAGCCGGTGCTCGAGCTCATGGCCGCGACCGGCCTGCGGTGGGGCGAGGTCTGCGCCCTACGCTGGAAGGACGTCCGGATGGCGCCCTACCGACATCTCCTGGTAAGCAAGAGTCACGACGGGCCGACCAAGAGCCGGAAGGTCCGCGAGGTGCCGCTGCTTGCTGAGGCGCGTCTGATTCTGGACGGGCTGAGCCAGCCGGCGGATTCAGGTGCCGCAGTTTTCGGGTGGCTGCCTGAGACGGCATCGTGGATCAGGCGCCACGTGATTGCGCGCTCGTGGGTCAAGGACTTCCACGTGCATCGGCTGCGTCACACATTCGCGACGAGGTATCTCGAACGCAGCGGCACTCTGGAGACCCTTCAGCGCATTCTCGGGCACTCCAGCATCAAGCAGACCGAATGCTACGGACGGCTGCGCCCGCACGCCGTCGCCGCCGAAGTGGCGCGCATTGATGTCGCCACGAGTGTCGCCATGAAGGCGAACGAGCCGTCAGAGGCCCGTAAGTCGCTGCGAAGCTGGTAGCGCTACGGGGATTCGAACCCCGGTCTGATGGCTGAGAACCACCTGTCCTGGACCCCTAGACGATAGCGCCACGAAGGGGTGCGCCTCATGGGACGCGCAAGAAGGCGCGCAGTCTAGCCGCGCCGCTTCGAAGCGGTCAAGCGCACGGCGCGCCCCATGTGCGCGCGGCACGCGCCGCGCGCGCGACGCGCGAAACTTGGCTGCCCGGCAAGGATTCGAACCTCGACTAACTGGTCCAGAGCCAGTCGTGCTACCGTTACACTACCGGGCAGCGGAAAAGGCGACGCAATTTATCAGAGCGTCCGAGGAAGCGGCAAGCCTCGAGGAGGCGCGTCGCACTGGCCCCGCGCCGTCCCTGCAGCACGGAGCCGATCCCGCGAGCTACACCCGGCTCGCCTGCGCCTGCTGCCAGCGCGCTGCCGCATCGCGAAGCCGCGCCACCGCGCGATCCCTGCCGAGCAGCGACATCACGTCGAAGAGCCCGGGCGCGACCTTGCGCCCGGTCAAGGCGACACGCGCCGCCGACATCAGCTCGCCGGCCTTGATGCCGAGCTCCACCGCGAGGCCGCGCGTCCCTTGCTCCAGGCTCGCGAGCGAATACTCGGCATCGGCTTCGAGCCGCGCCGCGAGCGCGCTCAAACGGGGCCCCACGTCGGGCTTCTCCGTCAGCTCGGCCCAGGCCTGCGGATCGGTCTCGAGCTCATCGCGCAACGCGAACGCGCCATAGAATTCGGAGTCCGCGAGCGTGTGGAGTCGATCGCCGATCGCGTTGACCAGCGCTCTCCACCAGGCCTCATCGTGCGCGTCCACCTTGTGGCCGTGCGCGCCCAGGTAGTCGCGCACGCGCCGCGCGCGTTCCTCGCTCGAGAGCCGCTTCAGGTGCTGCGCGTTCATCCACTCGAGCTTCTCGACGTTGAAGACCGCGGGGCTCGAGCCGCAGCGCTCGAGTCCGAACAGCTTCTCGAGCTCGGCGATCGTGAACAGTTCCTGATTGTCGCCCGGCGACCAGCCCAGGAGCGCGAGAAAGTTCGCGAGCGCTTCGCTCAAGAAGCCCTGATCCGCGAACGCGCCGACCGAGGTGGTGCCGTGGCGCTTCGAGAGCTTCTGGCCGTCCGCCCCCAGGATCATCGGCACGTGCGCGAAATCAGGTCTGCTCCATCCGAACGCGCGGTAGAGCAACAGCTGGCGCGGCGTGTTCGAGACGTGATCGTCGCCGCGGATGACGTGCGTGATCGCCATCTCGTGATCGTCCACGACGCACGCGTAGTTGTAGGTCGGCAGCCCGTCGGCGCGCAACAGCACGAAGTCGTCGAGCACATCGTTCTGGAACGTGGTCACGCCGTGAACGCCGTCGTTCCACGACAGCTCGCCGTCCTCGCGCCGCGCGAATCTCAATGCCGCCGGCCGGCCCTCGGCCGCGCGCGCGGCACGCTCGGCGTCGCTGAGTCCACGGCAGCGCCCGTCGTAGCGCGGCGGCTCGCCGCGCGCGAGCTGCGCGGCACGGCGCTCCTCGAGCTCGGCCGCGGTGCAGAAGCACGGATACGCGCGCCCGGCCGCCGAGAGAGCGGCCGCATGACGCGCGTAGATCGCCTTGCGCTCGCTCTGAAAATAAGGACCGTGCTTCCCGCCCACCTGCGGCCCCTCGTCCCACGCGAGCCCGAGCCAGCGCATGCTGTCGAGGATCGCGCCCGCGGATTCCTCGGTCGAGCGCGCGGCGTCCGTGTCCTCGATGCGCAGCACGAACACGCCGCCCTGGCGGCGCGCGAACAGGTAGTTGAACAGCGCGGTGCGCGCTCCCCCAACGTGAAGAAAGCCGGTCGGGCTGGGCGCGAAGCGCACGCGTACGCTCATGGCCAATCCCCTCTCACCGCGCGAAGCGCGCGGGCGCTGGGCACACTAAGCGTGCGTTCTCGGGTGGGTCAAGCGGCGCGACGCGGCGCGCGCCGGCCCGCGTCGGGCCCTAACGCAGGGCGACCACGCGCGTGTGATGCGACTCGGATCCGATCTGGAGCCTGAGGAAGTAGACGCCGGCGGCGACGCCCTCGCCGTGCGAGCCGCGCAGATCCCAGTTCTGCGAGAAGCGCCCGGGCCGCGCCACGCCGCTCGCGATCGTGCGCACGCGACGGCCGGCGAGATCGAACACCGCGATCTCGAACGGCGCACCCTCGCGATTCGCCGGAATGCCCCACGCGATCCGCGTTCCAGCGCGCGCGGGATTGGGCTGCGGCGCTGCGAATTCGACGCGCAGCGGAACATCGGAGTTCGGCGGCACGGCGAGCGTGGGAGGCGTGTTGTAGAAGCCGGTGCGCTGGGCATCGTGGTGGAACTGCGGCCATGGCGGCAGCGTGCCGGGCGAAAACGGCAGGTTGTAATCCCACATGTAGAGGTTGCCGTCCCAGTCGGCGAGCACGATCTCGGACTTGCCGCTGCCGACGCAATCGCACAGCGCGGGCGTGCCGCGGATCTCGGCGCCCACCGGAATCGGGAATCCCGGGAGCATCGTGGCGGTTGCGCCCGAGAACGCGGCGAGCGAGGCGTCCTCGCCGCCGATCACCACGTCGGGCCAGCGATCACCGTTGATGTCGGCGACCACTGGGCTGCTCTCGCACGCGCCGCTCGTCAGCGAGCTGAAGCGCACGCCGCCCACCGGCCATGGCGGCACCGTGCCGCCCGCGCCGCTGAACACCTGCAGCGTGCCGTCGGTCGAGGCCATGACGATGTCGAGCTTGCCGTCGCGGTTCATGTCGGCGAGCGCGGGCGAGGGCGGGCGTGAATTGCCGCTGGTCACAATGTGCACCGGGAAGCCCGCGCGGCGCGCGCCGTTCGCCTCGATCACGTAGAGCGAATCGTTCATGGCCGGGATCACGATCTCGAGCTGCGCGTCGCCCGGGCCATCGAGATAGCCGACCGCGGGCGAGGCCCGCAGGCCTACCCCCAGCGTGACCGGGAAGCCCGGCACGTTCGAGCCGTCTGGACGCCACGCATAGAGGTTGCCGGCGTCGTCGCCAATGATGATGTCGGTGACGCCATTGTTTTCGAGCGGCGCAACCGCGGCCGAAGCCGGCGTGAAGCCCCCCTGCACCACCTTGAACACGCCGAGGGTCGCCGGGTTGGAGTCGCCGTCCATCCACTCGGTGCCATCGGAATGGAATGCATAGACGTTGTTGCCGTTCGATCCGAAGATGATCTCCTGATGTCCGTCGTGATCGAGGTCGGTGATCGTGGGCGATGACCACACCGCGCCGGTCGTGACCGGCCAGCCCGGCACCACGTTGCCATACTCGTCGAACACATAGACGTTGCCCGAATTCCAGGCGGGCGCGACGATCTCGCGGTGCCCGGTACCGTTGAGATCCGCGACCGCGGGTCCGGCGGCGTAGTACTGACCGAGCGTCGTGAAGTCGCCGTAGGTGGTGCCAAGCCCGTCCGCGTCCAGCGGCGCCGTGCCGTCCGGATGCCAGACGAACAGCACGCCGTCGCCCGCCACGATGTCGAAGAGATACCCGGGATAGATGTGCTCGATCGCCACCGAGCTGGGCGTGGTGCTGCCCATCTGAACCGGGAACACGGCGTGATTGGGCGGATTCGTGATGACCGGCACCGGCGCGGAAAGCGCGGACTCGTTGCCGGAGGTGTCCACCCCCGTGGCTTCGAAGTAGTAGGTGGTGAGCGGCAGGGCGTTCGTCACCTGGTAATAAGAGGTGCGGTCGGATGGGACCGGGCTGACCTTCGTGTATGGCCCTGCCGAGGCGGTCGCCTGATAGACGTTGTAGCCCCTCAGGTCGGCTTCGGTGTCGGGCGCCCAGGTCAGCTGAACCGAGGTGCCGGAACCGGTGGCGGTGAGCGCGGTGGGCGCCTGCGGATACGTGATGTCGAGCGGCTGCGTGCCGGTCAAGCCGTAGGAGTCGAAGAAGCGCAGCTGGAATCTCGCGCCCGTGGCGCTCGGCACGTAAACCACCGCGTCGCCCTGCTTTTCGACGCCGGGCGCGATGTCGCCGAAGGCGGCGGTTGAATCGGTGACGGTGCTGAGCCCGTCGAGCTTGCGCAGGATGAGCGACGCCGAGTGCGCGGTGCCGGTTCCGATGTTGCGCACGCGGAAGTACTCCTGCACCGTCTCGCCGGGATCCGGCCGCCCGTCCGAGTTGCCGCCGAGATCCACCACCGAGTGCGAGTAGGAAATCAGATCGGGCGCGTGGACTACGAGCTGGAAGCGCTGCGTCGAGTGGCCGCCCGCGCCATCCTGCAGGCTGAGCATGAACGGGATCTCGTGCTGATCCGGCACGCCGGCGCCCAACGAGATGCGAAACGCCGCGGTCGGAGTGGTGAGTCCGCCGGGAGCGATGGCGCCATAGCCCACCGACGAGGCGACGATCGTCACCATCGGATCGGCGCTCGAGAGCACGGCGCTCACGGCCGGACCTGACGCGGAACCGTTGTTGCGCAGCGGCACGCGGATGTCCACGGTCTCCCCCGCGTCCAGCGAGCCATTGCGATCGCCCACGGTGCCGGCGGCGGTGCCATCATCGAGCGTGGGAGTCTGCGCGGCCAGCACCGGCTTCGCCGTTCCCGCGACCACCGGCAACTGCGCCTGGAACGGGCGACCGTCGTAAGCGGTGACGGTGAGCGTGAACGAGCCGATCGAATCGGGCCGAAATGGCAGCGTGACGTTGCCCGCGCCGTCGGTCGAGCCGGTGCTGAAGTCGACGCCGGAGCGATACGCCGTGACGGTGGCGCCATAGAGCGGCTGGCCCGCGATCGCCACGTTCACCGTCACCTGGCTGTCGCTCACCGCCATCGATGGCGGCGCCGTCACCGTGAGCGTGCGCGGCCGGCCGGTCCAGATCCGCAGCGACGGATCGCCGAGCAGCAGCAGGGTCATGATCGTCCAGCGATAGACGTCGTCGTTGGCGGCCAGCGAAATGAACGGAGCCTTTTGCTCCACGAACGCCTGGCCGATGGTCGAGACGCTGTCCTGGTAGAGCAGCTGGAAGTATTGCTGCTGGAACGAGCGGCCGGTGTTGGGGAAGTCCACGCGCGTCGAGCCGATGTTCGTGACCGCGCCGCCGTTCGAAGCGTGCAGGAACGCCTCACCGAGACACGGGAAGTCGATCGCGTTCGACGTGCAGTCGATGGCGTAGAGGTTGCAGTAGCGCAGGCCGTTGGTCAGGCCGAGCGCGTCATTGTTGGTGAGATCGGCGTCGCCGCACGACATGACATTGCGATAGCCGTGACCGACGTGGACGGCCACGTTGTAGCCGATGTCCAGCGAGTCCACCACGATGGCCTTCAGCTCAGGGAGCGCCCCCGGTGCCCAGCGCGGATCGGTGTAGTTCTGGTAGAGCCGCGCGTAGTGGAGCGCGGGATTGGGATTGATCGACGGCAGCACGTCCTCGACCAGCTGCGCGCCGTCCAGGTTCGTGAGCTGGCCGGGCTGCCAGTCCTGAGGAAACAACACCTGGGCGAAGAACAGGATGGTGTTTTCGTAATCGCCGACCGGCGTCTTCTCGTACTGGAGCGTGCGGTCCACGAACTGCTGCGCCTCGGTCACCGAGTTGATCGGTGCGCGGCCGACCCACACGTCCGGCAACAGGTCGGCGTTGTCGCCCGCGCTGGTCGAGTCCCAGAAGCCCTCGCCGTAAAGATTGTTGCCGTTGCCGTTCCAGTTGCCATCGAGGCACTGATAGTAGGTGTCGGTCGCGATCGTCGAGCCGCCGTAATAGAAGAGCGTGTACGCGAGGCGCGTCGGGATCACGTCGGTGTCGCCGCCCAGCAGCACGTACTGCGTTCCCCAGCGCTGGTAGGCGTCGCGAATGAACTGGCGGATGCGATCCGCGTCGTCGGTGCCGGAGGGGTAATTCGCCTCGATGAAAGAAACCGTGCGCACCACCGCCGGCATGCCGCACTGAGTCTTCCAGTCGGCGAGGCGCTGCATCTGGGGGGCCATCGCGTCGTTCGTGACGATCACGTACTGAACCGGGCTGCCGAGCAGCGAGGGGACCTGCGTCGCCTGGAGCGGCTGGGCTCCGCCCGGGCGCGGGATGTTGGTGGGTGTGGCAACACGCGCGACCGCGGCATCGCCGTGGGATTTGAGCCACGGCAAGCCGACGCGCTCGCGGCGCACGGGGTGCCCGGGATCGGTCTCGAGCACAAGGCGCACGCGCAGCTTCGTCACCATCTGCAGCTCGCCGCTCGCCGCATTCCAGCGCACCGGCGCGACGTTGAGGAGCGCGACTCCCACGCCGTCTTCATAGCCTTGAAGGCCGAGCTGCGCGGCCGGATCGGGCTGAAAGCCGGCGCGCGAGTAAAGCGCCGAATCGGGCGGGGTGCGATCGATCTCGAACGTGCCGGGCTGGGCGAGCGCGGCGGTCGCGATCCGCGTGCCGGTCGCGAGCGGGACGCTCTCGAGCGAGATCACTTCGATCCGCGCGACGCGCTGGCCGTCGGGCAGCTCGATCCGCTCCGAAACCCACGGCAGCTCGGGGCGGCCCGCCCGCGCCTCGGGCGCGCTGCCGCGCATGCGCACCACGGTGACTCCATCGCGGGAATCGAGTGTGATCGAGGCCGAGTTGAATGTGAAATCACGCTCGAGATCGGCGGCCTTCGCGGGCCCGGCGGCGGCGAGGATCAGCGAAAGGCCGAGCGCCAACATGCGTCGGTTCAAGATGCGGTCTCCAGGGAAGCCGGGCAGCTCGAAGACGCTGGGAATGGTGGCCCTCGCCCTACCATGATGCATGGGGCGAGCCGGAAGTCGGGTTACTGGGCATGAAGCGCGGTCTCGGTCGTCGTGCGGCCCGGGTCTTTGAGGAGGGGCGACCTAACGATAAGGAATCGGGGACGCCCGGGTCAACGTCCGGCTGGATCTCGAAGGGGGGACTGAGTCCCGGCCGCGGATCGCGGGGCGGAAGAGGCGAAATCCGGCCCAAAGTGCGGGTGAAATGGCGCGCCTGGGCCCCCCTCGCGGACCATCCGGACCCACGGCAGATCCGCGAGCGGGATGACGACGAGATCGCGCTCGAGCAGCCCCTCGATGAGCGCGGCGGATGGTCGATGCGCGGCCCCGCCCGTCACGTGGGCCCCTGGCCAGCCGGCGGGATGCCAGCCGGTGCGAAGCGTCCCCACCGGCGGCACGCGCCACGCCTCGGCGAGTCCCAGGGCCGCGAACGAAACGCCGCTCTCGAGCGGCTGACGTTCCGCGAGCACCAGATGCTCGTGACCGGCAATCGCGGCCCGCTCGTAATCGCTGCCCCGCAGTCCATCCAGCTCGACGTAGAGATTCTGGCGCGCCCACGTTCCCTGCATGACGCGCGCGACCGCGCCGCCCGAGCGATCGGCGTCGAACAGCAGCGTGACGCGGAACGACTTGCCGAGTTCGCCCTTCGCCATCCAGGACGCGACCTCGGTGGCATCGTAGCGCGGCGCATCGAAGGGGCCGGCGCCGGGAATCAGCTCGCCAGCCGGCGTTGCCGAGGGTCCGAGCGTCGCGACCACCTCGCTGCGATTGACACCGTGCGCGAGCGCGCGGCGCGCGGCCTCGAGCGAGGTCGGCGGGGTATCCGCCCGCATCACGAGCAGCAACGTGCGCTGCGGCCTCGCTTCCGAGCGCTCGATCCTGAAGCCCGTCGGCACCGGCTGATTGAGCAGCTCGGGCGGCGGCGGCCACAGCACGTCCACCTGGCCCGAGCGGAGCACCGAGCGCAGGCGCGCGAGGCCGATCACGAAGCGCAGCCGAATCGAGTCGGGCCCGGCGCCCGAGGCACGCGCCATCACCAGGTTTCCGCCGCCGCTGCGCGCGAGGCGGTAGGGTCCGATCCCGATCGCGCCGCTCCAATCGCCCGCCATGCGCGAGCGCCACGGCGTCGAGACGCCGGGAAGCGCGAGCTCGAGCGGAAGCAGCGAATCGGGCCGGGCGAGTCGCAATACGATCGTGCGCGGATCCGGGGTCTCGATCCCGAGCGCCGGCTTCGCGCGGCCGGGGCGAGCCGGCCTCACGCCGCGCAGCGCGTCGAGCAGAGCCGCGCGCGTGCTGTGATCCTCGCGCGCGAGGCCGCCGGCGAGCGCGGCGCGAAAGTCCGCGCTCGTGCACGGATGGCCGTCGGTGAATCGCAGGCCGCCGCGCAGGTGGAATGTCCAGGTGAGGCCGCCATTCGCGGCCTCGTAGCGCTCGGCCGCCGCGCCCTCGACCGTGCCGTCCGGCCGCTCGCGCGTCAAGCCCTGAGAGAGCAGGCGCTCGATCGCCCATCTGACGTCGTCGGGAGGACCGTCGGGATCGAAGCGCGGCACGACGCAGCCCGCCACCCATTCGAGCGCGCCGTGACCGCGCGGGCCCGCGCATGAACCGATGGCGGCGGTGAGCGCGAGCGCGAGCGCGGCGCGAGCGAAGCGCGGCATGACCGGCGTCCGTGACCGCGCAGCGGCGTGCATCCCCACAGTCTAGGCACCCGCCGATTCGGCTTCAACGGCCTGCCTGACCCGAGCGCGGCGCGCGGGCGTTGACCCTGCTTTTTCGAGCGTGGTAGCGTGCCCTCATGTCCTCTTCCACCACCGGCGCGGCCGCGATGCGCGGCGGCGAGACCCGCGCTCCGCGATCCCTCGAGCGGCGCCTCGAGCGCGTGCGCGAGGCGCTGGAGCGCGAGCGCGCGGACTGGCTGCTGATTCCCGCTTCCGCCGACTTTCGCTGGATCACGGGCGCGACCGCGCGCGTCACCGAGCGGCTCGTCGCCTTCGCCCTGCCGCGCGTGGGGGCGCCGTTTGGCGTGGTGCCACGGCTCGAAGCGACCGCGCTCTCTCACGAGTGCCCGTGGCTCGAGCTCGACGTGTGGGACGAATCGGACGATCCGCTCGAGCGGCTCGCGAAGCGAATGGACCTCGCCTCGCGACCGGCGGTGCTGGTGGGCGAGGGACTTCGCACCGCGGCGCTGCTGCGCCTGGCCGAGCAGGCGCGCTGCCGGCCGGCGGCCGCGGCGCTGGGCGCGATCCGGGCGGTCAAGGATGAGGACGAGATCCACGCGCTCGAGATCGCGGGATCGCACGCCGATCAGGTGGTCGAGGCGACCGCGGACTTCCTGAGGGCGGGGATGACCGAGCGCGAGGTCGCGGCGTTCGCCATGGCGCGCTTCGAATCGCTGGGGGACCGTTCCCCGTGGGTGATCGTCGCCGCGGGCCCGAACAGCGCGCTCCCGCACCACTTCACCTCGGAGCGCGAACTCTCGAAGGGCGATGTCGTGGTGCTCGATCTCGGCGCGTTCACGCACGACTACGCCTCGGATATCACGCGCGTTTACTTTCTGGGCGAGCCGGATGGCGAGGCCGCGCGCGTCTACGAGGTCGTGAATCGAGCGCGTGCCGCGGGCATCGCCGCGGTGCGCGCCGGCATCCCCGCCGAGGATGTGGACCGCGCGGCGCGCGGCGTGATCGCCGCGGCCGGCTACGGTGAGTACTTCGTGCACCGCACCGGGCACGGCCTCGGCCTCGAGATCCACGAGCCGCCCTATCTCGTCACGGGCAATCGCGCCCCGCTGATGGCCGGCATGGTGCACAGTGTGGAGCCCGGCATCTACCTGCCGGGACGATTCGGCGTGCGCCTCGAGGACATCGTGCGCGTCGGCGAGACCGAGGCCCACAGGCTGAACCAGGCTCCGTTCGATCCGAGACCGCCCCGGCTGCGATCGTGACGCTGCTGGATCAGTCGGCCGAGCACGCCATCCTCGCCGACCTCAACGACGAGCAACGCGCGGCGGTTCAGCATCCCGGCGGGCCCCTTCTCATCGTCGCGGGCGCCGGCACCGGCAAGACCCAGGTCGTCACGCGGCGCATCGCCTGGCTGATCACCGCGAAGCGCGCGCGGCCCGAGCAGATCCTCGCGCTCACGTTCACCGAACACGCCGCTGCCGAGATGGAGGCGCGCGTCGACGCGCTCGTGCCCTACGGATTCGTGGGCGCCACGATCTCGACGTTCCATGCGTTTTGCGACGCCCTGGTGCGCGAGCGCGCGATCGAGCTGGGCTTGAGCTCGCAGCTCAAGGTCGGACGTGAGGCCGAAATTCTGGTCTTTCTGCGCGAGCGGCTGTTCGAGCTCGGGCTGCGGCGCTACCTGCCGCTCGGCCGCCCCGACACCCACCTCGCGCACCTGGTGGCGCTGTTCGACCGCGCGCGCGACGAGGACGTGAGCCCGGCGGAGTACACGGCATTCGCGGCCGAGCTCGCGGCGACGGCGAGCGACGACGCGGCGCGCGACCGCGCGGCGGCCGAGACCGAAAAGGCGCGCGCCTACGCCGCGTATCAGCGGCTGCTGCGCGAGCACGACCGCATGGACTTTGGCGCCCAGATCGCGCTCGCGCTCGACCTGCTGCGCAGGCGACCGCACGTGCTGCGCGAGCTGCAGTCGCGCTACCAGCACATCCTGGTGGACGAGATCCAGGACACCAATCTCGTTCAGTTCGAGCTGGTGCGCCTGCTGGCCGGCACCGCGCCGGGCGAGCCGCGCAACCTCACCGTGGTGGGCGACGACGATCAGAGCATCTATCGCTTCCGCGGCGCGAAGATCGAGAACCTGATGTCGTTCGTCACGATCTACCCGGACGCGGGCGTGCGGGTGCTCAAGCGCAATTACCGCTCCCGCCAGCGCATCCTCGACCTCGCCCACCAACTCGTGGCGCACAACGACCCGGCGCGGCTCGAGTACTCGCTGGGATACGACAAGCGCCTGATCGCGGACCGCGGGGCGGGCGGCGAGGTCGAGCACCGCGCTTTCGCGAGCGCATCCGACGAGGCCGAATGGGTGGCCACCGAGATCGCGACCGCGATCGAGGCCGGCACCCACACGCCGCGCGACTTCGCGGTGCTGACGCGTGTCCACCGGAGTCTCGATCCCTTCGCGCAGGCCCTGGCCTCACGCGGCGTCCGCTTCCGCCGCTTCAGCCGGCGCGCGCTCTACTCGCGGCCGGAGATTCAACTGTGCCTGAACATGCTGCGCACGATCGCCGATCCCGCCGACAGCGCGGCCGCGCACTTCGCGCTCGGCGACGAGGCGTTCGGAGCCGATCCCGCCGACCTCGCGAAGCTGGGAGCGCACGCGCGGCACTCGCACCGCCCGCTGCTCGAGCTGGCCGCCGCCGCGGGAGCCGGCACGATCGCCGAGTCCACGCGCGAGGCGGTGCGCCGATTCCTCGATCTTCACCGCCGTCTCTCGGCGAGCGCGCTGCGGCGCACCTCGGCCGAGGTGCTGTACGAGTTCGTGAGCGAGAGCGGGCTCCTCGGCAGGCTCGCGGCCGATGACTCGCCGGAATCCATGGAGCGCGCGCAGAACCTGAACAAGCTGTTCCAGCTGACGCAGCGCGTCGGGAGCGCCCTCAAGCAGGACCGCGTTCACCACTTCATCCCGCACCTCGATCTGCTGATCGAGATGGGGGACGATCCCGCCGCCGCCGAGCTCGAGAGCGACGAGAACGCCGTGTATCTTCTCACCGCGCACAATTCGAAGGGTCTGGAGTTCCCGGTGGTCTTCATCTCCCATCTCGTCGAGGGCCGCTTCCCCACCGCGCGGCGGGGCGAGTCGCTGCCGTTTCCGCCCGAGCTCAAGCGCGGGCAGCCCGACGAGGCGGAGGATCACCTGCGCGAGGAGCGGCGCCTGTTCTACGTGGCGATGACGCGCGCGCGCGATCGGCTGGTGCTCACCCACGCCGCCGACTACGGCGGGCGCCGGGTGGCGTCGATCAGCCGCTTCGTGCTCGAGGCGCTCGGCCTGCCGGCCCCGCCCAAGGGGGCGCGCGAGGCTTCGGCGCTCGAGTCGATCGCGCGTCACGCTCCCGCGCCCGAGGGCGCGGCGGGAACGACGCGCGTCCCCGAGGGCACGCCGCTCCGGCTGTCGAACCATCAGATCGACGACTATCTTTCCTGCCCACTCAAGTACCGCTACGCCCACGTCATGAAGGTGCCGCTCCTCACCCACCCGGCGGCGATGTACGGGCAGGCGATCCACAACGCGATCCAGCGCTACCTGCAGGATCGACTGAACGGCTACCCGACCACCGCGGAAAACCTGATCCGCACGTTCGAGGGCTCGTGGTCGAGCGTTGGATTTCTCTCGCGCGAGCACGAGGAGCGCCGGCTCGCGGAAGGCCGCGAGCTGCTCCGCCGTTTCTACGCGCGCGAGGAAGCGAACCCGCGGCGGCCGCTCGCGGTCGAGCAGACCTTTCACTTCCCAGTGGACGGCGACGAGGTGACCGGTCGCTGGGACCGCGTCGATTCGATCGGCCCGGATGTGGCGCTGGTCGATTACAAGACCGCGGCGATCGACGATCCCGAGAAGGCGGAGGAGCGGGCCGTGAAGAGCCTCAAGAACGATCAGCTCGGGCTCTACGCTCTCGCCTATCGCGAGGTGAGCGGCGCGCCGCCGCGCTACGTCGAGCTGCACTTCGTCGCGCACGATCTCGTCGGCCGCGCCGAGGTCGAGCCCGGGCACCTCGAGCGCGCGCACGAGCGCATCACGCGGGCGGCGCGCGGCATTCGCGCCGGCGAGTTCGGCGCCGATCCGGACCCGATGAAGTGCGGTTTCTGCCCCTACTCGCGCTTCTGCCCGAGCAGCGCGCGCGGCGCCACGACATGACATCCGCGCGCCTGGGCGGCCGCGAGGACGCGCGATCTCTCGAGGCGGCGGCCGGCGAGCTGGCGCGCGCCGCCGGCGCCATCCTGCGCGAGGGCTACGGACGCATCCACGCGCCGGAGCGCAAGGGTCGGATCGATCTCATCACCGAGTTCGATCGCCGCTCGGAGGCCCTGCTGCTGGGCGAGCTCAAGCGACGCTTTCCGGAGCACGACATCCTCGCCGAGGAATCGGGCGCGCACACGGCGGCGGGCGGTGTGCGCTGGATCGTCGATCCGCTCGATGGCACCACGAACTTCGCGCACAACTATCCGTTCTTCGCGGTCTCGATCGCCGCGGAGTCGGACGGCCAGCTCAAGGCGGGGGCGGTCTACGATCCGGTGCGCGACGAGTTGTTCTCGGCCGCCGCGGGAGCCGGCGCGACGCTGAACGGGGCGCGGCTGCGCGTCTCGGCGGTCGAGCGGATCGAGGACGCGTTGCTCGTCACGGGATTCCCCTACGACGTGCGCGAGCGCCCGGAGGCCATCCTCACAACGTTCCGCGCCTTTCTCACCCGCGCGCAGGGCATCCGCCGTGATGGCTCGGCCGCGCTCAATCTCTGCTATCTCGCGGCCGGGCGCTTCGACGGCTTCTGGGAGCGCGGGCTCTCGCCCTGGGACATGGCGGCCGGCGTGCTGATCGTGCGCGAGGCCGGCGGGCGCGTGACGGATTTCGATGGCGGGACGTTCGACCTCGCCGCGAGCCGCATCCTGGCGACGAACGGCCGGCTGCACGAGGCGATGCGCGGGATCCTGAAGGAGGCCCCCGGAGCCTGAGCGGGCGAAAGCCCGCCCGGCGAGCCTCAAGCCGCGGCGCGCTTGGGGGGCAGCTGAAGCCGCGCCCGGATCTTCCCCACCAGATCCTTCATTTCGTACGGCTTGGTGATGAAGAGGTCGGCGCCCATCTCGAGCGCGAGGCGCCGGTCTTCTTCTCCCGAGCGCGCGCTCAGAATGAAGATCGGCATGGTGCGATAACGCTCGTCGAACTTGAGCGCGCGGCACACCTTGTAGCCATCCAGCTTCGGAAGCATCAGATCGAGGAGCATGAGCGAGGGCTGCGCCTCACGCGCGAGGCTCAAGCCCTGCTCGCCGTCGCTGGCCGAGATCACCTCGAAGCCCTCGACCTCGAGACCAAATCGGAGCACCGAGACCAAATCGGCCTCGTCGTCCACCACCAGGATCTTGGGCGCTGGCTCGGACATCCTGTCCCTCGAAAAGTAGACTGCTGGCCGGGTTATCGGATGCGGCGAGGGCGCACTTCAGGGATTTCTGAAAATCTCCTGGAGGCCGCTCAGCGCGAGGCCGGCGTGATCGAGGGCAGCGGGTTCATCTCGCCCAACACGCGGAATTCCTGGCGGCCGTCGACCTCGGTGTCCGCCAGCAGGTCGTGGACGTGGATCTCGAGCCAGTAGTGGCCGGGGGGCAGCGCCTCGAGCGGAACCTTGAGGAATTGTCGTCGGATGTCGCCCGCGTTCTCGTCCTCGCGGCTCGCCGAAACGGTCGGGATGCGCGGGCGCGGCGAGACCATGCGCTGGATCCAGATGCGGGGATCACGTTCCGCCGAGCGCACCGTATAGATGTACTCGAAGTGCGCATGACCGTCGTTTCCGGTCTTCAGGTGATAGATCTCGAAGTACGCGTTCACCGGAGCCCCGGGCTCGACCGCCGCCTCCGGATCGGCCAGGGGCCGCACCGGCTGCGCGAGCGGATCCGGCTCGGCGCATGTGATCACGACATCGCTGAGCGACAGCTCGCCGGTATCGGCGTCCAGCGCCAGCGGCGCGACGTACGCGCCGCGCTGCCCCTCGCGATTGCGGATCGAGACCGACACCCGATAGCGCCCGGCGGGCAGATCCTGAAGCAACTCCGTGCTGCGCGAGCCCTCCGGATCGCAGGCGGAAGGCGACAGCGTCTGCCCGACGCGCGCCACCTCGACGTCCGAGGAATCCAGCACCACCCAGGTGGCCCACAGGCTGTCGGTGGCGCTGCCGGGCGCCACCGCCGCGCCCAGCACGCGCGATCCGGCGTCGCCCCCAAAGCGCGCGATCATGCCGGCGAGCGCGAGCCGCCGGGCGCCCGGCGGCAACACCGGGAAGACGCCGCGGTCGTCGTGCATGGCCTCGAGATCGCCGCGCGCCGCCACCGCCGCCGCGTCGGGCCGCGGATCGGGATCGCCCCACAGCTGCACCGGCAGCACGTAGCGTTCGCCCAGCACCTTGTCCTCCAGCATGACGTCCATGCCGAGGCTCGGGTAATGCCACATCAGCGTGTTGGAGGGAAATTCGGTGTGGTAGACGGTCGTGCCGTCATAGATCGCGCCGTCCGCGAACCCCACCGGGTTGTAGTCCACGGACTCGGGCGGGCCGAAGCGCACGTACACCTCGCCGCGCTCGTCCCATTGATGGAGCCTCGGGCTGTAATAGAGGAAGTAGGCCTGCGACACGCGCGTCCAGTATTCCAGCTGCGCCTCGTTCTCGGGCGTCGCGGGATCGGGATCGGCCTCCTTCCAGAAGCGCCTGAGGAAGTCCATCTTTTCCATCAGGCCGAGGTGGTTGAAGATCATGGTGTCGCGCTCGGATGAGACCGGGCTGATGTCATCGAAGCGCTCGCGCACGTCGCGCGGCATGCGCGGCAGCGCGACCTGGTAGAGGCTCTCGGCGCGCGCGACCTCGCCGCTGCGGAACTCGGTCATCGCCGAGGCGAGCATCGCGTCGAGATTGCCGGGCTGGGCCTCGAGGCCGTGCGCGGCCGCGGCGCGCGCCGCGGCCAGATCGCCGCGCTCGAGCTGGAGCGACGCCAGCATGATCCACGCGTCGGCGCGCTCGGGCGCCAGGCGCGCGGCCGCCGAGAACTGCGCCACCGCGTAGCCGAGCGAGACGCGATCGAGGAACTTGAGCCAGTCGTGACGCCACACCAGGCCGAGCCCGAAGTGTGACGCGGGGTCGTCGGGCATAGCGCTCACGACGCGCTGGTAGCGGCTGCGCGCGCTCCGCCAGAAACCGGCCTGGTAGTACGCGTGCGCGAGCGTCAGCTGGTATTCGTAGTTGCCGGGATCGATGAGCGTGGCTTGTTCGAGCTCGCCGATCGCGGCGCGGCGGGAGTCGAACGAGCCGCGAGCGAGATGCTCGAGGGCGGACTCGTAGAGCTTGCGCGCCTCCTCAGCACGCGAACCGTCGGCGCGTGCCGGCGTCGCCGAGCCCAGTGCGGGCGCGGGATGCGCGCACCACAGGCCGGCCGCCAGAAGCACCCAGCACGCCTGCTTCACGATCGTTCCCCCCGCCCGGCTCTTCAAGTATCCCCGCGGCCGCGGGGCGGGGTCAATGCCCGCTCCTTGACGCTTTGGAGCCGCATCCGGCACAGTGCCTGAGTGAGTTTCCCTTCCTCTCGTTTGAGCATGCAAGGGCCCGCGGATCGTGTTTGAGGCCTTTGTCATCACGTTGCGCGAGGGCGTCGAGGCGGCGCTCGTGCTCTCGATTGCCGTCACGCTGCTGAGGCGGCGCGGGCTCCCGCACCTCGTCCGCCCCCTCGCCGCGGGCGCCGCGTGCGCCCTGGCCGGCTCGGTGCTGATCGCGATTCTCGCGAGCCGGGTGAGCTGGAACGAGGACCTCGCCGAGGGCATCGCGGAGCTGGTGGGATCGGCGCTCGTGCTGTCACTCACCTGGTGGATGTGGAAGGCCGCGCCGCGCATGAGGGAGGAGATCGAGGGAGGAATCACGCGCGTGACGAGCGGCGGATCGGGCGCGCTCGGCGTCTTCCTGCTCGCGTTCGGCCTGGTGCTGCGCGAGGGCGTCGAGACCGCGATCTTCCTCTCGGCCGCCGAATTCAACTCGCAGGGCCTCGGCCTCTGGGTGGGCGCGCTCGCCGGGCTCGCGCTCGCATCGACGTTCGCGGTGCTCTTCATGCGCGGCACGCTCAAGGTGCCGCTCAAGCCATTCTTCTCGCTGACCTCGGCCGTGCTCCTCATCATCGCGCTCCAACTGCTGGTGGGCGGACTCCACGAGCTCTCGGAGGCCGAGTTCCTGCCCTCGAGCCGCGTCGAGATGGCGCTGGTCGGGCCGCTGGTCAGGAACGAGCTGCTGCTCTTCACCATCACGGTCGCGCTCGCCTCATCCTGGCTGCTGCTCGCGCCGTCGTCCCCCGCCGCGGCGGCGGGCGGCGCGAAATCGGAGGGCCCGGGCCCGGCGGGCGGCGCGAATTCCGACGCGGGAGCCTCGGGGCCCGAGGCGCGGCTTCAGCGCGCCGCCAGCGGGCGCGAGCGCGCGCGCCGCCGCTGGACCGGTGTCGTCGGGCTCGTGGTGGTGGCGTTCCTCACCGTCGCGTTCGTCCAACGCTCGCGGATTCCCGATCGACCGCCCGCGACGCCGCTCACCGCCTCGAACGGAGCGCTGAGCGTGGATGCGGCGATGCTCGCCGACGGCCACGCGCACTTCTTCTCCGCGCCGGTCGGGGATTCGGCCTCCGCGCCGGTGCGATTCTTCGCGATCCGCGTCGGCGACTCGTATCGCGCGTGCGCCGATGCCTGCGTGATCTGCGGCGACAAGGGCTACTACGAGGATCGCGGCACGCTGGTGTGCCGCAACTGCACCTCGCCGATCGCGATCTCTTCGATTGGCCACTCGGGGGGATGCAATCCGGTGCCGCTGCCGAGCCGGCTCGAGGGCGGCGCGCTGATCGTGCAACTCTCGGACCTGGCGGCCGCGCACCGGCACTCGGGCGGACGCTGAGATGTTCGCGCGGCTGCTGCTGCGCTCGCTGCGCGCCCGCCGGGCCCGGCTCGCTCTCGCGCTCACGGCGGTCGCGCTGGGCGTCGCGGTCGCGACCATGCTCGCCACGCTCTCGCTCGGCGTGGGCGACGAGCTGGCGCTCGAGCTGAGGCGCGCCGGGCCGAACTTCATCGTGCTGCCGGAGGGCTCGCGCTGGCCGTTCGATCTGGGCGGCGCGTCCTATCGCCCCGTGCTCGCCGGCGCGGGCCTCGGCGACACGGTGGTCGCCGCGCTTCGCACCACGTTCTGGCGCAACAATCTGCTCGCGGCTTCTCCCGAGCTGACCGCGCGCGGGCGCGTGGGCGAGCAGGACATCATGGTGGTCGGCGCCTGGTTCGATCACGATGCGGGCACGGCGCTCGAGCCCTGGCGCACGGGTGTCGCCGCGCTCCGGCCACGCTGGAGCGTGAGCGGCCGCTGGCCCGATGAATCGCGGGACGAGATCGCGCTCGGCCGCTCCCTCGCCGCCACGCTCGGGGTGCGGCCGGGAGCTTCCGTCACGCTCGCGGTCGGAGGGCGCGAGCTCGCCTTGGACATCAGCGGCATCGTGGACGCGGGCGGCCTCGAGGACGGCGATGCGTGGATGCCGCTCGCGCGCCTGCAGAGGATCACGGGGCGCGCGGGCGAGGTGGACCGCGTGTGGCTGAGCGCGCTCGTCAAGCCGCAACCGCCGCGCGCGGCGCCCGATCCCGCGCGCGATCCCAGGGGATTCGAACGCTGGTCGTGCACCGCGTATCCCGCGAATCTCGCGCGCACCTTTGGCGGACGGCTCACCGGCGCCGAGGTGCTGCCGATGAGCGAGGTGCTGGCCGGCGAGGGTCGCGTGGTCGAGCGGCTCGATCTCCTGATGGTGCTGCTCGGGCTCGCGGCGCTCAGCGCCTCCACGCTCGGCCTGCTCTCCACCACCACCGCGACCGTGGTCGAGCGCCGCGTCGAGATTGCGCTCATGCGCTCGCTCGGCGCCACCTCGCGCCAGCTCGGCGCGTTGTTGTTCGGCGAAACGCTGCTGGTCGCGGCGCTCGGCGGCACGCTCGGCTGGGCCATCGGCAGCCTCGCCGCGCGCCTCGTGCGCGGCGGGAGCTTCGGCGCCGGGGGCGCGGTGCATCCGCTGCTGCTTCCGGTCGCGGTGCTGCTCGCGATCGGCGTCGCGACGCTCGGCACGCTCGGCCCGCTGCGTGTCGCGCTGAGTATCGAGCCGGCCCGGGTGCTTCGTGGCCCGGCGTGACGCGCGGCTCGAGGGCCGCATCGTGCGGGCGTCGCTGTGGCGCCAGCGCGGCACGGTGGCGATGGCGGTTCTCGCCGTCGCGATCGGCGCCTCGGTGGCGGCGGCGCTCATGCACCTCTCGTCGGACATCGGGCGCAAGCTCACGCACGAGCTGCGCGCGCTCGGCCCCAACCTGCTGCTCGTGCCCGCGGGCCGCGCGTTGGCCACGGATTCGGGCAGCGATGTCGCGACCACGCTCGATGCGGCCGAAGCGGACCGCCGCCTCGCGAGCGCGAACGTGAGCGGAGCCTGCCTCTTGTACGTCGCCGCGCAGATCGAAGGCGACGGCGGCTCGATCGACGTTCCCGTGATCGGCGCCCCGCTCGAGCGCATGCGCGCGCTCCACCCCTCGTGGAAGCTGAGCGCCTGGCCGGCCACCTCGCTGATCGGCGCGCGGCTCGCGGCGCGGCTGGGTCCGGCGGCGGGCGGCGCTGTGCGCCTGCGCTGCGGATCACGCGTGCTGGAGGTGACGCCGGCGGCGCGGCTCGAGGCGGGCGGGCCCGACGACGAGGCCCTGTGGATCCCGCTCGCCGACGCTCAGCGACTCGCGGCGCTTCCCGGCCGCGCGAGCCTGGTGCAGGCGCGTGTGGACGATCCGCTCGCCGCGCGCGAGGCGACGATCCGTCTCGAGCACGGCGGCGGGATGCGGGCCCTCACGCTCCACGCCCTGTCCGAGACCGAGGCCGTGCTGCTCGACCGCATGCGCCGCCTGATGACGCTCGTGACGGCGGCCGCGCTCCTCGCCGCGGGCCTGTGCGCATTCGGCACGCTCACCGATCTCGCGCTCGAGCGCCGCCGGGACATCGCGCTGCTCAAATCGCTGGGCGCCTCACGCGCCGACATCGTGCGGCTCTTCGTGTCGGAATCGGTGGCGATCGGGTTTCTCGGCGGCCTCGCCGGCTGGCTGATCGGGGTGATGTTCGCGGAGCTGATCGGCGGCACCGTGTTCCACGCCGGCGTCGCGCTGCGGCCGGACGTGCCGATCGTGGTGGTGGCGATGTCGCTCGCGGTCGCGGCGATCGCGGGCCTCGGGCCGATCGGGCTCGCGCTCGCGGTCGAGCCGGCCGCGGCGCTCGCGGGGGATTGACGTGGCCGACGTGCTCGTGAGGCTCGAGAAGGCTTCGCGTCATTATGGCGCCGTGCACGCACTCGATCAGGTGGATCTCGAGATCCGCGCGGGCGAGTGGCTCGCGGTGATGGGACCCTCGGGCTCGGGGAAGAGCACGATGGTGAACCTGTTGGCCGCGCTCGACCGGCCGACCAGCGGGCGCGTGATCGTGGGCGGCGTGGATCTCACCACGCTCTCGGAAGAGAGCCGCGCGCGCTTCCGGCGCGAGAACGTCGGCATCATCTTCCAGCAATTCCACCTGCTCCCGTTCCTCACCGCGGTCGAGAACGTGATGGTTGCCCAGCACTACCACTCGCTGCCCGACGAGCCCGAGGCGCTCGCGGCGCTCGCGCGTGTGGGGCTGCGCGATCGCGCGCGCCATCTGCCTTCCCAGCTCTCGGGCGGCGAGCAGCAGCGCGTGTGTGTCGCGCGCGCGCTCGTCAATCAGCCGCGTCTGATCCTCGCCGACGAGCCAACCGGCAATCTCGACGCCGACAACGAGGACCGCGTGCTGCGGCTGCTGCGCGAGCTGCACGCCGACGGGCACACGCTCGTCACCGTGACGCACGCCGCGCGCGTCGGCCACCTCGCCGATCGACGTGTCGAGCTGCGGCACGGCCAGCTCACCGATCTCACGGTCCCGAGCGAGGAGATCGAGCGGCGCTACGACGAGGTGCTGGTGCAGATGTGGTCGCTCGAGGAGGACGGCCGCGTGCCCGAGGCCCGCCGCGTCAAGGTTCCCGACGTGGTGGACAATCGCCGCACGCTGCTCGGCATGTTCGAAAGCGGCCTGCTCTTTCAGCCCGCCGAGACGCTCGAGTACACTCCGCGGGGCCGCGCGCGGGCTCGCGACCTCGTGCGACGGCGGCGGCTGGCCGAGGTGCTGTTCTCGTCGGCGATGCACCTGCCCGAGCCCGAGGTCGAGCTCGCTGCGTGCCGGATGGAGCACATCATCGATCCCGAGGTGACGAACAGCATCTGCTCCTTCCTCGGACATCCGCGCCACTGCCCGCACGGCCGCCCGATTCCGACCGGCGATTGCTGTGATCTCCCCATCGTGCATGGCTGAGCGGGTTCGCCCGTCCGAGCTTCCTGCGATCCTCGACGTTCGTGTGCACGATGCCTTCGCGCGCGGCCATTTGCCGGGCAGCGGCCACCTGCCGGAAGCGGAATGGGACGCGCGTCGCTCCGAGCTGCCCCCCCGCGAGCAGCCGGTGCTGATCGTGGCGGAGGACGCGGCGCGCTCGCGCGCGGCGGCGGCGCGCCTGCGCGAGCTCGGCTACGGCGAGGTGCTCGCGCTCGAGACCGCGCTCGAGGACTGGACCGGCGCTCTCGAGCGCTCGGCCGCGCGGTCGCTGTGGCGCGCCAGCGCTTCGCTTCGGTTCGCGCTCGAGCGCTTCTCGTCGCTCATCCCGCGGGGACGCGCCGCCGATCTCGCGTCGGGCTCGGGACGAGACGCGGTGTGGCTCGCGCTTCAGGACTTCGATGTCGAAGCCTGGGATCGCGCGCCTGAGGCGCTCGCGCGCGCGCGCGAGCTGGCCACACGCTGCGGCGTGCGGCTCACCACGATCGAATGCGATCTCGAGCGCGATCGTCCGCCGCTTCCCGAGGGGCGCTATGCGCTGGTCACCTGCTTTCGATTCCTCGATCGCTCGCTGCCCGGCCGCATCGCACGCTCGCTCGCCCCCGGCGGCGTGGTGATCTACGAAACGTTCCGCCTCGGCCAGGAACGTTTCGGCAAGCCGAAGCGCGCCCAATTCCTGCTGCGGCCGGGCGAGCTCGGCCAGGCCTTTTCCGGTCTCGAGCTGCTGCACGCCGAGGAGCCCTCACCCGCCGGCGGGCCGATCACGGCGTGCGTGGTGGCGCGCCGGCCAGCCTAAACACAACCCGGGCTCGGCGGCCGGAAACCGGACGCGGGCGGGCCGTAGAATGCCTTCGAGCGGGGCGCGCCGAATTTCGGAAACCGACCCGCCCGTTCGCGAATCAACAGATCTCTGCGCGCGCACTCGGAGCACCGAAATCCCGCGCTGGTCGCGCAATTTGTGGCGCGGCGCGGCTTCCCTGTAGGATCGAGGTCTCATGCATCCCCCTCGTACCCAGCGCCGCCTTTGGATGACGTGTGGCATGGTCGCGGCCAGCGCCCTTGCCATCACCGCCGCCCTCTCGGCCCTCTCATGCGCCCCCGGCGGTGCCGGCAAGGGCTTCGCGATGCCCCCCACTCCGGTCGAGCTGGCCGACGTGAGGCTCCAGATCGTGCGGGACGAATTCCACGCGCTGGGCTCCATCGAGGCGCTCGACAACGCGCAGATCGTGAGCGAGATCAACGGCACCGTGAAGTCGCTGCCGTTCGTCGAGGGCGAGGCGGTCAAGGCCGGCGCCTTGCTCGCGCAGCTCGACGATGGCGAAATGCGCGCCGCCTCCGATCACGCCGAAGCGCAGCGCCAGCAGGCGGGCTCGAACTTCGACCGCACCCAGAAGCTCGCGGATCAAAAGCTGGTCTCGCAGAGCGAGCTCGATGATTCGAAGGGCAATCTGCAGATGGCGGAGGCCGATCTCGAGTTGGCGCGCGTCCACCTCGAGAAGACCCGCATTCGCGCGCCGTTCGACGGCGTGGTGGGCCGCAAGCTGACCTCGGTCGGCGCGTGGCTCAAACCCGGCGATCCGGTGACGAATCTCGCGCGCCTGAACACATTGCGCGTCGCGTTCGCGGCGCCCGAGCGACTGATGAGCGAGCTGCGGCCGGGGCGCGAGGTGCGCGTCCAGACGCCGGCGTGGCCCGGTCGCGAGTTTGCCGGGACGCTGACGGTGGTGGACCCAATCGTCGACCCCGCCACCCGCACGGTCAACCTGCTCGCCGAGCTCCCGAATCCCGCCGGCGTCTTGAAGCCCGGACTGTCCGCCGACGTGTCGGTGACGATCGCGGAGCGCAAGCAGGCCCTCACGATTCCCGATGAGGCGGTGTTCGCCGAGGGGGCCGGCAACTTCGTCTATGTGGTTCAGCCCGACACGACCGTGCTGCGCGTCGCGGTCCAGACCGGCATGCGGGATTCCTCGCGCGTCGAAATCGTCTCGGGTCTCTCGGCGGGGCAAACCGTGGTTCGCACCGGTCACCAGAAGCTCTATCCCGGCGCCCACATCATGGCGTTGAACGGCTTCCCGGGCGCCCCGGCGGCCGGCGCCGGCGGCGGGGCGGGCGGCAAGACGGCGGGCTCGGCGACCGCCGCCAAGACCTCCGCGTCGGCCGATCCCGCGAGCAAGAAATGAAGCTGAGCGACGTCAGCATCGAACGCCCCGTCCTCGCGACGGTGATGAGCCTCACCATCCTCCTCTTCGGGGCGCTGTCGTTCACGTTCCTGCCGGTGCGCGAGTATCCCGACATCGACGATCCGGTGGTGAGCGTGAGCACGAGCTATCGCGGCGCGAACCCACAAGTGGTCGAGACCGAGATCACCGACGTGCTGGAGGAGCAGCTCTCGACCATCGAGGGAGTGAAGCTCCTCACCTCCTCCTCGCAGGAGGAGCAGTCGAACATCACGATCGAGTTCAACCTCAATCGCGACGTCGACAAGGCGGCGAACGACGTGCGCGACCGCGTTTCGCGCGTGCGCAGCCAGCTGCCGCCCAACATCGACGAGCCGATCGTCGCCAAGCAGGACGTCAACGCGCAGCCCATCATCTGGCTGGCGCTCTCCGGCGCGAATCACACGACGCTCGAGCTCTCCGACATCGCCTACAACGTATTCTCCGAACGCCTGCAGCGCATTCCGGGCGTCGGTGCGGTGGAGATCGGCGGCAACCGCAAGTACGCGATGCGCGTGTGGCTCGACCCCAAGCGCATGGCGTCCTACGACCTGACGGTGGCCGACATCGAGCAGTCGCTGCGCAACCAGAACGTGGAGATCCCCTCCGGCCGCATCGAAGGCCGTGACCGCGAGTTCTCGGTGCACACGCAGGGCGATCTGGCCAAGCCCGAGGAGTTCGCGAGCATCATCGTGGCGAGCCAGGGCGGCCGCATCGTCCACCTGAGCGATGTGGCGGACGTCAAGGTGGGCGCGGAGGACGATCGCAACATCGCGCGCTACAACCTGCAGCCCGCGGTCGGGCTCGGCATCGTGAAGCAGCAAAAGGCGAGCACGGTGGACGTCGCGCACGCGATACGCAAGGCGCTGCCGGCGCTGCGCGAGTTGCTGCCGGCGGGCATGAAGCTCGAAGTGGCCTACGATTCCTCGACCTTCATCGACGACTCCATCAAGGAGGTCGTGATCTCGCTGCTGGTCGCGGTGCTGCTGGTGTTCATCGTCATCTTCGTCTTCCTCGGCAGCTTGCGCGCCACGCTGATCCCGGCGGTGGCCATTCCGGTCTCGATCATCGGCACCTTCACGGTCACCTACGCGCTCGGCTTCAGCCTCAACATCCTCACCCTGCTGGCCCTCGTGCTGGCCATCGGTCTGGTCGTGGACGACGCCATCGTCATGCTCGAAAACGTTCATCGGCACATGGAGATGGGCAAGAGCCGCGTTCAGGCCGCGCTCGACGGCTCGAAGGAGATCGGCTTCGCGATCCTCGCCACCACGATCGCGCTGGTCGCGGTGTTCGTGCCGGTGGCGTTCCTCACCGGGCACGTCGGCCGGTTGTTCAACGAGTTCGGCGTGGCCGTGGCGGTGAGCGTGCTGATTTCCGGGTTCGTCGCCCTCACGCTCACGCCGATGCTGTGCTCCCGCATCCTGAGCGTGCACGCGACCGGCAGCCACGACGAGCTCGAGGGCGCGCACGGCGCGCGCGCGGCGGCGCCGGTGCGGCAGGGCTGGTTCGACCGCCTGTTCGCGAGGGTTTCGCGGGCCTACGAGCGCTCGGTGCGCTTCGCGGTCGCACATCGGCTGATCACGCTCGCGGTCACCGCCGTGGTGGTCGCCGCCATCGGAGTGCTCTTCACACTGCTGCCCAAGGAGCTCATTCCAACCGAGGACCGCGGCTGGATCTTCACCGTGGTGCGCGCGCCCGAGGGCGCGACGCTCGAGTACACCGATCGCTACACCCGCATGGTCGAGGATCTGTACCAGAACCTGCCGGCCAAGGACCGCATGTTCACGGCCATCGGCTTGTTCGGTCCGGTCACGGATGGGTTCATGTTCGTGGGGCTCAAGCCCGCCAATCAGCGGCCGCCGGTCCAGGCGCTGGCGCAGATGCTGTTCCCACGCCTGATGGCGATCCCGGGCGTGCTGGCGTTCGCGTTCCCGCCGCCCAGCCTGGGCGGGGACTTCGGCGGCGCGGTGCAGTTCGTGCTGCAGGCCGACACCTACGATGAGCTGGCACGCGGGGTGGCGCTGATGATGCCGGAGATGCAAAAGCTCGGCTATCTCGTCAACATGGACACCGATCTCAAGCTGAACAAGCCGCAGCTCGAGATCCAGATCGATCGCGAGCGCGCCGCGGCGCTGGGCGTCTCGGTGGACCAGATCGGCTCGACGCTGCAGACCCTGCTGGGCGGCGAGCGCGTCACGCGCTTCAAGCGCGGCGATCACCAATACGAGGTGATGCTCCAGGTCCCGGTCGGCGATCGTGACACACCCTCGACCATTCAGGGCCTGTACGTGCGCGGCACCCAGGGGCTGGTGCAGCTCGCCAGCGTCACGCACGTGTCCGAGAACGTCGCGCCGCGCGAGCTCAACCACTTCAATCGCGTGCGCTCCGCGACGCTGTCGGCGAGCATGGTGCCGGGCGTCACGCTCGGCAAGGCGCTCACCGACGTCCAGGCGATCGCGCGCCGCGTGCTGCCGCCCGGCATCCGCACCGATCTAGGCGGCGAGTCGCGCGAGTTCGCGGAGTCGAGCGGCGGGCTCAATTATCTGTTCATCGTGGCGCTGGTGTTCATGTATCTCGTGCTGTCCGCCCAGTTCGAGAGCTTCATCCACCCGCTCACGATCCTGCTCTCGGTTCCGCTCGCGGTCTTCGGGGCGCTCATCACGTTGTTCATCTGCCACATGTCGATCAACATCTACTCGCAGATCGGACTGATCATGCTGATCGGCCTGGTCACGAAGAACGGCATCCTGATCGTCGAGTTCGCGAATCAGCGGCGAGCACGAGGCCTCTCGGCCACCGAAGCCGTCATCAGCGCGGCGCGGATCCGCCTGCGCCCGATCCTCATGACCACGCTCGCCACCATCTTCGGCATCGCGCCGATCGCGGCGGGGCTGGGGGCCGGCGCCGAATCACGCAAGCCGCTCGGCATGGCGGTGGTGGGTGGCATGATCTTCTCCACCGTGCTCACGCTGATCGTGATCCCGGTGGTCTACTCGCTGCTCGGCGGCCTCGCGGGCGAGCCGCACCGCGCGCCCGAGAGCGAGGACGCGCAGGAAGCCGCGCGGCGCCTCGGCCGCGGCGCGCCCGCGCCGGCATCGAGCCGCGCCCGCCCCTGAGCGCGGGGGCATCGCATCAAGCGCGCCCCCGCAGGCGCGTGGCCACGCGGTCCATCACCGCGTAGAGCGCAAGCAGCACCAGCGCCGCGACCACGAACCACATCAGCTTCTCGCGCAGCAGGTGCTGGAGCGCGGCGGGATCCTGGAGCAACCGCGGCTCGCTCGCGAGCACCCGCGCGCCGAACCACGCCAGCACCGCGCTCCAGACGAACGAGCCGGCGACCGTGCTGAGCGAAAAGCCGACGAACGGCACGCGCGCCGCGCCCGCCGGCAGCGAGATCACGTGCCGCACCACCGGCAGCATGCGCGCGAAGAAGATGCCCCCGATCGAGTAGTGCTGGATCCAATGCTCGGCTGTCTCCCACTTGTGCTCGCTGATGAGAACGTAGCGGCCGTAACGCACGATCAGCGGACGGCCCACCGCGCGCGCCACCGCATAGGAGAGCGCCGATCCCGCCCACGAGCCGAGCGCGCCAACCGCCACCACGCCCCAGAATTCGAAGCGGCCCTGCGTCGCCCAGTACGCCGCGGGCGGAATCACGATCTCGCTCGGGATCGGGAACACGGTGGACTCGAGCGCCATCAGGGCGAACACGCCGAGATAGCCCCACTGGAGGCTCAGCCGGAACCACGACTCGATCAGGGAATGGAGCATCCGTCAGCGGCGCTCGGCCGAGGGCCCGGCGCCGGCCGGCGAGCCCGCGCTGGCGGCTGGCACGGTCTCGGCCCATGCGTAGTCCTCGCCGTCCGGCCGCGGGCGGCCGAGCGCGATGCGCGGATCGTGCTCGAGGCAGATCCACGCGCCCTCGGACGAGGCGCGCTCCAGGAGCGCGCGCTTTTCGGCCATCGTCTCGATCGCGGCCATGTCGTAACCCATCACGAACGGAATGCGAACGTGAGAAGCGGTGGGAATGAGATCGGCGACGAAGTAGAGCGCTCCCTCGGGCCCGCTCACGCGCACGAGCTGCTGGCCGCGGGTGTGGCCGTCGGCGGTGAAGATCTCGAAGCCCGGCCAGGGCTCGCTCGCGCCCTCCCAGATCTCGAGCACGCCCGCCTCGGCGAGCGGCTCGAAATTCTCGGCCATGTAAGATGCGCGCTCGCGCAAGTTCGGACGGCGAGCGTTTTCGAGATTGCGGCGCTGGACGTGATAACGCGCTGCCGGCAGCCGGGGCATCAGGCGGCCCCCCTCCGAGCGCGTCGAGCCGCCCGCGTGATCGAAGTGGAGGTGCGTGAGCACCACGTCCGTGATGTCGCGGGTCTCGAGCCCGAGCACGGCGAGCGAGCGCTCGAGACGGAATTCGTCCTGCTCGATCCGATAGATGTCCTTGAGCTTGGGGCTGAACTTGTCGCCCGCGCCGTCGTCCACCAGGATGCGGCGGCCCGCTCCCACCACCAGCAGACACCGCATCGCGAGGCGGATGCGATTGCGGTCGTCGGCCGGATGCTCGCGGCTCCACAGGGCCTTGGGGACCGAGCCGAACATCGAGCCCCCGTCCAGCCACAGGAATCCGGTCTCGAGGGCGTGCACCTGCCACGGGCCCAGCGTGATCGGGAGCATGAGCGTGAGGATGGAGGATGGGCCCCGGCGGGCGCAAGTGAAGGGGCGCGCCCCGGATTCTCCGGAGCGCGCCCCGCGCCACTCTAGAACCGGGCGGCGCTAGTGCAGATACTTCAGCTTGAGATCGCCAAACGTCATCGTCATGACCGGCGTCGCGCCGAGCGCGGTGACCTCGAACACCATGTCGTTGTAGTCATCGTCGGTTTGCGCGCAACACTGCGGGCCCGGCATCGCGCCGCTGTCCAGATCCTCGAAGCACACGAGGTAGGTGTTGGCCTGGTGGACGATGTTCGAGAGGTCGAAGATCAGCGCCTGCACGTCGCCGTCATACGGCGGATGCAGCGCTCCGGAGCCATCCGGCCCGATGTCGTTGTAGAAGCGGTTGGTCCAGAACTTCTCGGGCGGCGGAGCATTGACGACGCCGGCTCCCCCGTTGGGATTCAGATAGAACCCGAACTTCGTCATGGCATGGGGCAGCGAGATGACGCTCGAGGCGCCGGCGCTCGCCGGGCCGTTGAATACCACCCCGTCGTGGATGTTGTCGTTGTAGATGGCGGGTGGCGGGCTGGCATGGTCGACGCCGGTGTCGGTATACCAGCCGAGAATGTTGCGATTCTTGTTCCCCGCCATCTCGGTGATCAACATGGCCGGAAAATGATCGCCCACCCAGAACCACGGATCGAGATCGCCCGCATGCGCGCCGATGTAGTCCGTGGTGACGTTGATCGCTCCCACTCCATAGAGACTGTCCACGATCTTCTGGAGCGTGTGCTGGGGCCCATCCCATGAAATTCCAATCGTGACGGGCACGACGGCGGCCGAGGGACGCGCGAACAGCACGCCGAAGACGAGCGCCGCGGCCACGGCGCAGACAACGCGAAGCCTGGTCAAGGGAAGTCTTCTCCTGGTGCAGGGCACGGATGCAGTGTTCGGGGGAGGCGGCCGTCTCTCGGCTGCCGGCCGGGCGTGGCGCCTGGGGATTGGGGCGGCGCCCACACGGCTGCATTCCAGCGCGAAAATGTTATCCGGTTTCGGCGTGCGTGCGCAAGCTGAAAGCCCTATCGGGCGCAGTAGACTCTTGAATTATCCCGGTACGAGCCGGTTTCGACGGGGGAATTCCCCCAAATATGAATTTCCCCCGTCGATTCGGGACCATGAGCGCGCGGTCCGCGCGAGTGGCGCGCCCTAGGACGACAGGACGCTCGCGCAGGCGTGGCAGCGGTGGGCGGCTGCCGGGCAGGTCTCGAGGCACTCGGGACAGGTGCGGGTGGCGGGCGCGGCGGCGGCCGGGGCCGGCTTCAGCATGCTCTTGGTAATGAGGAAGACGCAGAGCGCGATGATGACGAAGTCCACGACCGATCCCAGGAACGCTCCGTAGGTGATGGCATTGAGCGGGGTGCCATCCGGCTTGGATGTCAATACCAACTTGAGAGTGCGCCACTCGCCGCCCGGGATCGCGACGCCGATGATCGGCATGATGATGTCGCTGACGAGCGAGCTCACGACCTTGCCGACTGCGCCACCGATGATGACGCCGATCGCGAGCGCGAGCGCGTTGGTCTGGAACAGGAACCCCTTGAATTCATCGATCATCGACATGGTCCGATCCTTTCGTTGGACGGGGGCCTGGCCTACCTTCGGCCTCCCAGTTCGACTTCGATACCCACACCCTCGGCACGCGCGCGCTGATACGCCCAGTGCGCCGCCGCCAGGTCCTCGACCGCGATTCCCAGCGATTTGAACAGCGTGACATCCGATGGACTCCGCCGGCCGGCGCAGCGGCCGAGCAGCAGATCGCCCAGCTCCCCCAGAATGTGCGCATCGGTGATGGCGCCCTCCGCCCGCGGGATCAGGAACTCCCCCGCCTCGCTCAAGGCCGATTCGCGGCGGTCCACGAACAGGCGTGCGCGCATGATCGCGGCGGTGTCGAGCTCGCGCGTGGTGGGGGTGCAGGCGCCCACCGCGTTCACGTGCGCGCCCTCCGCGAGCCATTCGCCACACAGGATCGGCTCGCGCGCCGAGGTCGTGGTGCAGATGAGGTCGGCGCCACGCACCGCGGCCTCGGCGCTGGGCATGACCTCGACCTCGAGCTTGAGCCGCGCACCCTCGCGGGCCGCGAAGCGGCGCGCGTTCCCCCCATCGCGGCTCCAGAGGCGTACGCGGCGCAGGTTGCGCACGCACGCCATGGCCTCGAGGTGCGAGATCGCCTGGGTGCCCGAGCCCAAGATGGCGAGATCGCCGGCGTCCTCGCGCGCGAGTGCGCGCGTCGCGACGCCGCTCACAGCGCCGGTGCGGATGCGCGTCACGCTCGTCGCATCGAGGATCGCGAGCGGCTGGCCGCGCCGGGTCTCGAAGATCATGACCGCGCCCTGATGGGCATCGAGCTCGGTGCCGTGATTGCCCGGCATCACGCTCACCACCTTGAGTCCCATCACCGGCGGATCGGCGAGCGTCGCCGGCATCAGGCCCAGGATGCCGCTCTGATCGGGAAGCCTGAGGAGCGAGCGCAGCGGCAGCTGGGCCTCGCCGCGCGCGAGGACGCGCAGCACGCGATCCATGGCCTCGATCGTCTCACGCATCGGCATCACGCGATCCACGTCCGCGGCCGGAATCACGATCACGCTCATGCGCGCGCTTCCTCGTTGGCCAGCGCCGCGAACACCCGCTCGGGATCGATGTTGCCGCCCGAGACGATCGCCACCACGCGCGAGCCCGCGGGAAGCCGGACGGCGCCGGAGCGCAGGGCGGCGTATGTGGCCGCTCCCGAGCCCTCGACGTAGAGTTTGGCGCGCGTCATCAGCATCGCCGTCGCCTCGCGGATCGCGGCCTCGGTCACGCCCGCGATCTCGTCCACGCACTCGCGCGCAATCGCGAGCGGCAGCGCCCCGACGAAGGGCGGTGTCATGCCGTCGGCCAGCGTGTCGTGCGGCCGCGGGGCGGGAACCGGCTGGCCGGCGGCGAGCGCGGGCGCGAGGCCCGGGCCCTCGGCGAGCTCGATCGCGATGCGCCGGACATTCGGCCGCAGCTGCTTCATGGCGCTCACCACGCCCGACATGAGCCCGCCTCCCCCGACCGGCACCAGCACCGCGTCGATCTCGCCCCCGTCCTCCGCGATCTCGAGCCCGCAGGTTCCGGCGCCCGCGAGCACGACCGGATCGTCGAACGGGTGGATGAACGTCATGCCGCGCTTCTCGCGCTCCGCGTTCAGCTTGTCGAACAACGTGGCGCGATCGGCGTGAAGCACCACCTCGGCGCCGTATCCGCGCACCGCGTCGAGCTTGGAGCGCGGCGCGTCCACCGGCATGACCACCACGCACGGCGCGCCGACGAGCCGCGCCGCCCACGCCACTGCCTGTGCGTGGTTGCCCGCCGAAACCGTGATGAGGCCGCGCGCGCGCTCGGCCTCGGGCAGCGAGAGCACCTTGTTGAGCGCGCCCCGGACCTTGAACGATCCGGTCTTCTGGAAGCTCTCGCACTTGAGCGTCAGCTCGATGCCGAGCGGGGCACCGAGCGAGCGGGCGCGCATCATGGGCGTGCGGTGGATGCGGCCGCGCAGCCGCTCGGCGGCGACGCGGATGTCGGCGATGGGGATCATGGGCCGGAGAGTCTAGCCGGTGCTGGGCGCCCCGCCAAAGCCCGCGCGGCCAGGGGCGAGGCCGGGCCGCACGTGCGCGCGGGTGGGCGTCGTGGCTATAGTCCGTGGCGATGAAACGCTTGCTGATCGTCCTCGTCGCGGTGCTGGGCGCCCTGATCTTCTGGCTCGGCCGGCCGCTCGTGGTTCACGGTCTCGAGTCCCGCGCACGGCCCTCGCGCAGCTATGGCGAAGCGCTCGCCCGGATCGCGCTCATCGAGTCCGAGGACTCGTCCGCGATCGCGCCCGAATGCCGCACGCTGCTGCTCACCCACGGGCACGCCACGGGGCGCGTGATCGTGCTCTTTCACGGCCTCACGAACTGCCCCGCGCAGTTCGACTCGCTCGCGCGCTTGACGTTCGCGCGCGGCGCCAACGTCTTCGTTCCCCGCCTGCCGCGCCACGGCTGCTCCGACCGCATGACCGGCGAGCTCGCGCTCATGAACGCGGATGAGCTGCGCGAGTTCACGGACCGCTGCCTCGACGCGGCCCGCGGCCTCGGCGACAGCCTGACGGTGGCCGGCCTGTCGGTGGGCGGAACGCTCGCGGCGTGGTCGGCCGTGGAGCGCACGGACGTCGATCGCGCCGTCCTGATCGCCCCGCTCTTCGGCATCGCGCTCGCCCCCGGCGCGCTCACGCCGGCCGTCGCGAGACTCGCCGCCCGGCTTCCCAACTTCTTCATGTGGTGGGACCCGCGCCTCAAGCAGGATCTGGCCGGGCCGCGGCACGTGTACCCGCGCTTCTCGAGCCGGTCGATCGCGGCCACGCTCGAGCTCGGGGCGGTGACGCTGGAGCGGGCCGAGCACGCCGGTGTGCGCTGCCGCTCGCTCGCGATCGTCACCGTGGGAAGCGACCTCGCGGTGGACAACGGCAGGGCCGCCGAGATGGCCCGCGACTGCCGCGCGCACGATCCGCGCGGCATCGAGACCTACGAGTTCCCGAAGGCGCTGGGGCTCAATCACGACATCGTCGATCCCGCGCAGATCGGCGGAAACCCCGCCCTCACGTATCCCGTGCTGATGAAATTCATCGCGCCGTGAAGCTCGTGAGCGGCGCGTCGCGGACGTGGGCGCGCGGCCCGCTTGCGGTTCAGGGCGCGAGCGACGCGGAGATCTTCGCGCGCCATTGTTCCGCGTCGCGCATCGCGGCGGCGGCATCCAGGGTGGTCCAGCGCGCGCCATCCCACAGCACGCGCCCCTCCACCATCGTGAGCGAAACGTCGCTCTCCTTGGCCGAGTAGACCAGCGCCGACGCCACGTCGTAAACCGGGCTCGTGCGCGGCGCATCGAGGTCCACCGCGATCAGATCGGCCGCCTTGCCGACTTCGAGCGAGCCCGTCACCGCTCCCAGCCCGAGCGCCTTCGCGCCCTCGATCGTCGCCATGCGCAGCAGCTCGCGCGCCGGCAGCACGGTGGGATCGAGCGCGGAAACCTTCGCGAGCTTGCCCGCGAAGTCCATCGCCTCCCACATGTCGAGATCGTCGTTCGAGCCCGCCGGCCCGTCGGTGCCGAGCGCGACCGTGATGCCGGCCGCGCGCTCGGCCGCCACCGGCGCCACGCCCGAGCCGAGCTTCATGTTGGATTCGGGATTGTGGGAGAGCGCCACGTGGCGCATCGCCAGGATGCGCATGTCGGTCGAATCGACCCACACGCCGTGCGCCGCGAGGACGTGAGACGACAGAAAACCGATCGAGTCGAGCCAGCGTACCGGCGACATGCCGTACTTGTCGCCAATCTGCTTCGCCTCATCGCGCGTCTCGGCGACGTGGATCAAGAGTGGCGCGCCGTATTCGTCCGCGAGCTTGCGCGCCGCGACCAGCGTGGCCGCCGAGCAGGTGTAGGGCGCGTGGGGCGCTATGGCGGCCGTGATGCGCGAATGGCCCTTCCAGCGCTCGAGAAAGGCGCGCGTCATGGCCTCGGTCGCGGCGAGATCCTTGTGATCCGGCGTCGGGAAATCCAGCCAGGTCTCGCCCAGCACGCCGCGCATCCCGCAGGAGTCCACCACCGATGCGACGTCGCTCTCGAAGTAGTACATGTCGGCGAACGTGGTCGTTCCGCCGCGAATCATCTCGGCGCACGCGAGCCTCGTTCCGGCCCGGACGAACGCCGGCGAGACGTTCTTCGCCTCGGCGGGGAAGATCGACTTCTGCAGCCACACCATGAGCGGCTCATCGTCCGCGATCCCGCGCATCAGGCACATGGCGGCGTGCGTGTGCGTGTTGATGAGCCCCGGCATCACGATGCTCTTGGGCCGCAAGAGGGTGTGTGCCGGCCGGTACTCGGCGCGCAGACGGTCCGCCTCACCGACCGCGACGATCTTGCCGGCGCGAATCGCGACCGCACCGGGGGCGAACGTGTGGCCTTCGGCATCCAGGGTCAGCACCTCGCGCGCCGTGACGAGGAGATCGACCGGGGTCGCCTGGGATGAAGTCGCCGGGGCTTTCGCGGGCGCCGCCTGCGCGGCCGCGGCCGGCCGCGCGCCGGCCATCGCCCCCGCGCCCAGGAGCGCGGCGAGCGCGAGCGTGAGCGCCTTCTTCCCCAGCTCGTGGATCAGCGCGTTCAAGAGCTTGGTGAAGCGGCCGCGCGCGCGCTCGGTGGTGGCGAGCACCTCGGCATGGTCGAGTTTTTGCGCCAGCACGCCAGCCGCCATGTTCGTGATGCACGAGATCCCGAGCACGCCGACGCCCATGTGCCCGAGCGCGATGGCCTCGGGAACGGTCGACATTCCGACGGCATCCGCGCCGAGCGTGCGGAAGGCGCGGATCTCGGCCGGCGTCTCGTAGGAGGGGCCGTGCACCCCGACGTACACGCCGCGCTTGAGCGAGAGATGCTCGCGGCGCGCGACCCGCAGCGCGAGCTTCCGCAGCTCGCCGCGATAGGTGTCGCTCATGTCGGGAAAGCGCGGGCCCAGCTCCTCGTCGTTGGGGCCGATCAGCGGGTTCGTGCCGAAGAAGTTGAGGTGGTCCTCGATCAGCATCAGATCTCCGGGCTTGAAGCGGCGCGCGATTCCGCCCGCGGCATTCGTGACGATCACCGCGCGGCAGCCGATGCGCGCGAGCACGCGAGCCGGGAACACCACGAGCGGCATCGGATGCCCCTCGTAGTAATGGACGCGGCCGGCGAGCACCGCCGCCGGCACGCCGCGCACCTTGCCCGCCACGAGCTTTCCGGCGTGGCCGGCCACGCCCGAGCGCGGGAAGCCCGGGATGTCGGCGTACGGAATCGAGACCGCGTGCGTCATCTGCTCCGCGAAGTCGCCGAGCCCCGAGCCCAGGATCACGCCCACCACCGGCTTCGCGGGCAGGCGCTTCTCGAGCCAGCTGACCGCCGAATTCAGCTTCGCGTCCATGCTTCGATTCCTCGAGTGCGGCCGGGAGCCGTTTCAGCGGTAGAGCAGGCTCGCCAACGCCGCGGTCATGAAGCTCACCATCGAGCCAGCCAGGAGCGCGCGCAGGCCCAGCTGCGCGAGGTGCGTCTTCCTCGTGGGCGCGAGCCCCCCGATGCCGCCGATCTGGATTCCGATCGACGAGAAGTTCGCGAAGCCGCACAGCGCGAACGTGGCGACGATCTTGCCGCGCTCGGTGAAGTTCGCGACCACGTCCTTCATCATCGAGAACGCGTAAAACTCATTGATGACCGTCTTGTTGGCGATCAGGTTGCCGATGACCGCCGCATCCTGCTTGGGCGCGCCCAGGATGAACGCCAGCGGGCTCATCACCCACCCGAAGATGGTCTGGAGCGAGAAGTGGGGATTGCCCCACGCGCCCCCGGCCCAGCCGAGGAACCCGTTCAGCATGGCGATCAGCGCGATGAACGCGATCAGCATGGCGGAGATGTTGAGCACCAGGACCATGCCCTGCGAGGCGCCGCTCGCCGCGGCCTCGATGAAGTTCGTGCTGGTCTTCTCGACCTTGAGCTTCACCTCGCCCATCGTGACCGGCGTCTCGGTTTCGGGCCACAGCAGCTTAGAGATCAGGAACGTACCGGGCGCGGCCATCACCGAGGCGGTGATCAGATACTTGAGCGGCGCCCCCATCGTGACGTACGCGAGCATCACGGCGCCCGAGACGTGCGCCATCCCGCCCGTCATCATGGTGAGCAGCTCGGACATGGTCATCGAGGGAATGTAGGGCGAGATCAGGACCGGCGCTTCCGTTTGTCCGATGAAGACGTTCGCGGCCACACACAGCGCTTCGGCGCCCGAGACCCGCATGGTTTTCTGCATGATCCAGGCCATGCCGCGCACCACGATCTGGATCAGACCGAAGTGGTAGAGCACCGAGAAAAACGCGCAGATGAAGATCACGATCGGCATGACCTTGAACGCGAAGATGAAGCCGTGGAGCGCCAGCCCCGTCTTCTCGCCCAGCGGCTCCATCGGGCCCGCGAGCCATCCGAACAGGAACCCCGAGCCCTGATCGGCGAATCCGATCGCCTGCGATACGCCGTTCGAGAAGCTCTCGAGCGCCTGCTTGCCCGGCGCCCAATAGAGCACCACCACGCCGAACGCGAGTTGGAGCGCGAACGCCCATGCGATGGTGCGCCAGCGAATCGCGCGACGGTTGTTGGAAAGCAGGTAGGCGATGCCTGGAATGAGGAACAGCCCGATCAGCCCGGTGAAGCGCTCCATGCGAACTCCTCGGCAAGTGACGGCGACCGCCAGAAATCGGGATCCGCGCAAAAGCAGGCCCGGCATCATCGAGCGGATGGAGCGGCAACTCAAGTCCGGCGTGAAATCTCGAGTCCCGATCGGCCTGGAACGCGGCCGCGCGACGGGGTAGAATTGGAGTGCACAAATGTGCTCATTCGACTCTGGGTCGACCCTCTCGCGAACAGGAGAACGATGAACCGCACCCGGATTCCCGCCGCCGCTTCCGGAATCACGGCCGCGCTGATAGCCGCGAGCCTGCTGTTCGCCGCCGCACCGGTACAATCTGCCGGTATCTACTATGTGGACAACTCCAGCGGCTCATGCTCCGATCTCGGGCCGGGCACCGAGGCGTCCCCCTACTGCACGATCTCCGCCGCGGTGCTGGCGCACCATGGGACGGGAACGACCATTCTCGTCAAGCCCGGGACCTACCGCGAGCAGGTCACGGTGCCGCTCGCGGGCTCGGCCGGCAGCCCCCTCATCTTTCAGGCGCTGGGCGGCCCGGTGGTCGTGGATGGCGCGGATGACTTCTCCTCGACGTCGGCGTGGACGCCGTACTCGGGCGATGTCTACCTCGCGGCCGGCGTGACCTGGGCGCCCAATCAGGTGTTCCTCGACGGCGCGCGGCTCGATCCATCCACGTCCGATCCGGCGTTTCTGCCCGCACGCTCGTTCGAGTGGGTCTCGGGCCAGGGCCTCTACGTGAACGTCGAGGGCGGCAATCCCGGAGCGCACTCGCTGCTCGTGGGGCATCGCCCCTATGGCTTCCTCGCCGCGGCGCGCACGTATCTCGTGATCGACGGCTTCAACGTCACGCGCGCCGAGAATCGCGGCATCCAGCTCAACAACGCGTGCACCAACGTCGCCGTGTCGCGTGACACGGTGACGTTCTGCGATCGCTACGGCATCCAGGCGGTGGGCGGCTCGAGCATCGCGATCGACTCGAACCTGGTCTCGGACAACGGCGACCACGGCATCATGCTCCTGAGCGGCGTCACGGCCTCCGTGGTTCAGAGCAACGAATCGTTCCGCAATGCGCAGGCCACGGGACACGCGGCGAACGGCATTTACCTCTTCGGTTGCACGTCCAACCTGATCCAGAACAACCGCGCGCACGACAATCAGGACACCGGCATCCAGATCGACTCGGGCTCGAACGACTGCCAGGTGATCCAGAACGTGTCGTGGAACAACGGCGATCACGGCTACGACAACATCAACGCCACCGGAACGAGCCTGGTCGGCAACGATGCCTTCGGCAATTACAGCGATGGCTTCTCGATCGACGGCGCCTCGACCGGCGTCCAGCTCGCGGACTGCATCGCGGCGAACAACGGGCTCACGAGCAACCAGTCCGACCTGTGGGTGGACGCGACGTCGGCCGCCAGCTTCACGTCCGATTACAACATCTTCTGGAATTCGACGACGCAGACGCCCATCAAGTACATCGCCACAACGTACGTCAGCGTCCCGGCCTACTCCGCGGCGACCGGGCAGGACGCGCACTCGATCCAGGTCGACCCCGGATTCATGAATCCGTGGGCCGGCGACTTTCGGCTCGTGACGGGCTCGGTCGCCATCGACGACGCGAACTCCGCGGTGCCCAACTGGCCGCCGACCGACGCGGCGGGCCTGGCGCGCGTGGACGATCCCGCCACCTCGAACCTGGGCGCGGGGCCGGTGCCGTATGCCGATCGCGGCGCGCTGGAATATCAGGCGAGTCACATCGTGATTCCGCCGGTTGCCTCGATGACCATCACGCCGCCGGTGGGCGCCGAGCCCCTGCTGGTCAGCGCCGATGCTTCCGGCTCACACGATCCCGACGGCACGATCGCAACCTACCGCTTCGATTTTGGCGACGGGACCGTGGTGGGACCTCAGGCTTCGCCGATCGCGACCCACACCTACGCGGCCGGCAACTGGACGGCGTCGCTGATCGTGACCGACAACGACGGCGCGGCGCGCGCGGCCTCGGTGCTGGTCGCCGTCACCGCCTCGAGCCCGATGAATCTCGCGCTCAACTCCTCCTTCGAGGGCACGCTCGATGGCTGGGATCCGTTCGGCGCCTCGGCGCTCGCCGTCGTGCCGGGCGGTTTGGTCGGCGACGACGCCCTGCAGATGACGGGAACTGGCGGCACGCTCGCCAGCTTCGGCGTCAACGACCACGCCAACTGGGTGCATTCGGTGCCGGCGTCGGGCCAGCAGTACCGCTTCAGCACCTGGGTCATGTCGCCGAGCAATACCGGCAATGCGGAGGTTTCGGTCAGCGAGTACGTGCTCGCGACCGGCGAGCTGGTGAACTCGGCCGCGTCGGCGCGCGTGCGCCTCTCTCCCGGCTGGCAGCCGGTGACGATGCTGTACATCGCCTCGCGGCAGGGAACCACGCTGGACTTCCACATCCGAGACTTCCCGGTCGCCCTCGGCGAGATCTTCATGGCCGACAGCGTCTCGATCTTCGATCTGGGGCTGACCTCGACCGCGGTGGGCCCGGGGAATCCGGCAAGCCTCGCCCCGTTGTTTTATCCGAGTCCGCTCCGCACCACGTCGGTGCTGCGCTTCTCGACGGCGCGGTCCGGACGGCTCACGGTCGAGATCCTCGATCTCGCCGGACGGCGCGTGCGGCGACTGATGGACGATCCGCAGGCGGCCGCCGGCATCCATCAGCTCAGCGTGAGCCGGAGCGGCGGCGCGGGCGGCCCGGCGCTCGGACCCGGCGTCTACTTCTATCGCATCACCGCCGGCGACGGCAGGCGTTCCGGGCGCTTCGTCGTGCTGCAGTAGCGTCCAACCCATGGCAAGATCGCGACGGCAGGTTCGCTGGCTCAAGGATTCCGAGGAGCACGATTACCCGGCGGCGCTCTCGTACCTGAAGCTGATCTACCCGCCCAAGATCGCGAAGGCGCTCGTGAAGAAGCTCTCGGGCGCATCGGTCACACACTTCAAGGCCAAGGACATCTTCCGCGCGTCGCGTCTCTCGCTGCTCGGCATCAGCAACACCCACGTCGAGCAGGACCGGCGGAAGATCGCCGCCGGCAAGGCACTCTCACCGCTGCTGCTGGTCCGAAGCGCGGCGAGCGCCACGGTCGTGATCGCGGACGGCTATCATCGGCTGTGCGCGGTCTACGGTTTCGACGAGGACGCCATCATCCCCTGCAAGATCGTGTAGGCGAACGCAGGCCCTTCCACCTCGAGTTCCGGCAAGGTCCATAATCGCTGGCCCATGGCCGTGAAGCCGCGCTCAGCTTCTTCAGAACGATCCGCGTCGGCGCCGGAGCGCGCCGCCGATTCCGGCGCATCGTCGGCGCTGTGGGTCGCGCTCGGCTCGCTCGCGATCGCGCGGCTCGTCGCATCGGCCGTCCCCGGCTCTTGGGGCTGGGGCCTCGCGAGCCTCGGGTTCGTTCCGCCCGCGGCCTGGGGGTTGTGGGCGCTCGCCACCCTCGCGCTCGCGCCGCGATTCGCACGGGGCGCGACTTCCGCGCTCGAAGCGATCGGCGATGCGTGGATGGCGCCCATGCGGCGCGCCTGGCCGGCGCTCACGCTGCTCGCGATCGCGGCGGGAGCGCTGGTGTGGTGGCTCTCGGATCGCGGTTACTTCGTCGGCGATTTCGTGCTGCGGCTCGGAATCATCCGCATGAACGTGCCCTACGCGCGCATGTTCCCGCAGGCGCTGCCGCTCGATGCGCTGATTCATGAACGCTGGATCGGCTCGCTCGCGAGCATCACGCGCCACGATCCGCTCGAGCTGGAGCGTGCGCTGGGTGTCGCGCGCGCGGCGGCACTGGCGCTCTTGGGCGCCCTGCTCGCGCGCTCGCTCGGACGGCGCGGCGCGGGCGCAGTGGCCATCACGATCGCCGCCGCCGCGACCGGAGCGCTCGGGCTTTGCACCGGCTACGCCAAGGGACTCGCGGACTTCTCGCTGTGCGTGATGGCGGCCGGAGTGCTCGGCATTCGCGTGGCGCGCGGGCTCGGCGGATTCGTGGCACTGGGCCTCGTCACGGCGCTCGCGATCATGCTTCATCGCTCGGGATTCGCGCTGCTCGTGCCGTGGCTCGTCGCGGCCGGCCTCGCGCGCCGCCGCGGCCAGCTCTCCTGGGCCCGATGGGGCACCTGGGTCGGTCTTGGCTTGCCTGCGCTCGCCGCGCTCGCCATGGCGCCCCGGGTTCTGTGGCTGCTCACGAACTTCGATCCCACGCACCTCGCCCCGGGCGGGAGCGGCGCGCTCGGCGCCCTCGCGGCGGCGTTCGAGCCCCATCACCTGTGCGACGCGGCGAACGCGATCGCGTGGACGTCTCCGCTCGCCTTCGCGGCCCTCGCGCTCGCGCTGGTCCGCCCGCGGGTGGCGGCGCGATTGCCCGAAGCCGTGTTCCTCGCCGCGCTCGTCGCGCCGTGGCTGCTCGAGCTGTTGTTCGTTCATCCGCGCCAGGGCATGGTGCGTGACTGGGACGTGTTCGTGCCCGCGTCGGTCGCGGTCGCGATCGCGGCGGCGTGCTGGATCGGCGCGGCGCTCGAGGCCACGCCCGCACGACTCTGGCTCGCGGTTCCAGTCGTGCTCGCGGCGGCGGCGCCGATCGGATCGCTGCTGTTGCGCGCCCACGATGACGAACGCTCGCTCGCCTTCGCGCGCGCGGTGATCGAGGGGCCCCCGATCCGCAGCGCCCTGGAGCGGGCGAGCCTGCACCAGTATCGGGGCATCGTGCTGGGCCGCGACCGGCGCTACGCCGAGTGCGCGGAGGAGTTTCGCGAGGCCGCGGAGCTCGTTCCTTCGCCCACCTACTTGAGCCTGCTGGTGGACACGGCGCTGCTCGCGCACGAGTGGGCGATGGCACGCGACGCGCTCGCGGAGCTGGCCGATCGCGCGCCCACGCCGCCGCGATTGCTTCAGCTCTCGCGCCTGGAACTGGCGCTCCGGCACGTGGACGCGGCGCGCGAGGCGGCGCGGCGCGCGCTGGAGATCGCGCCCCAGGACTCAGCGAGCGTGGCGTGGGCTGAGTCGTTGGGCGTGACGCCCGCGCCGCTGGGGCGCTGAGGCATCGACCCCGCTACATTCCCCTCAGCGCTCGAGATCGGGGTGCGGCTCCTCGTGGAACAGCTTGTAGAGGGCCGGCAGCAGAATCAACGTGAGCACCGTCGCGGTGGCGAGCCCGCCCACGATCACCGATGCAAAGGGCCGCGTGGTCTCGGCGCCGATGCGCGTCGAGAGCGCGGCGGGCATCAGCCCCAGCCCCGCCATCAGCGCGGTCATCACGATCGGCCGCAGCCGATCGAGCGTGGCGGCGCGGACCGCCGGATCGACCGCCATTCCCGTCGCGCGCAGACGATTGATCTCGCTCACCAACAGCACGCCGTTCTGGACCGAGATCCCGAACAGGGCGATGAATCCCACCGCGGCGGAAACGCTGAGGTTGATGTGCCGCACCCACAGCGTCACGATTCCGCCGATCAGCGCGAAGGGCAGGTTCGCGAGCACCAGCGCGGCGTACTTCGTGGATCCGAACGCGCTGAAGAGCAGGATGAAGATCAGCAGGATGCTGGCCGGAACGATCAGCGCGAGCCGGGCGGCGGCGCGTCGCTGGTTCTCGAACTGGCCTCCCCACGTGATGCGATAGCCGGCGGGCAGCGGCACCTCGCGCGCCACGAGTCGCTGAGCCTCGGAGACGAAGCTGCCCTGATCGCGCCCCCGCACCGAGCACTTGACCGCGATGCGCCGCTCGTTCGTCTCGCGCGCGATTCGCGAGGCGCCCTCGTCGCTGGCTAGGGCAGCGACGCTCCCGAGCGGCACGGAATTGCCGTCAGGAGTCGCGACCGGCAGCGCGGTCAGCGCCTGCCGATTGTCGCGAAAGGGCGCCGCGAGGCGCACGATCACATCGAAGCTGCGGTTGCCCTCGTAGAGCTGGGTCACCGCCTTCCCTCCGACCGCGGTCTCGATCGCGTCGTTGACGTCGGAGATGCTGAGGCCGTAGCGCGCGATCGCGGTGCGGTCGATCACGAACCGCATCTGGGGCTGTCCGAACTGCCCCTCCACCGCGAGATCCGCGACCCCGCGCACCTTCGACATTACGGCCTGCACGCGGTTGGCCGTCTGCTCGAGCACGCCCAGGTCGGACCCGAAGATCTTGACCACCAGCTCACCGGTCACGCCCGAGAGCGCCTCTTCGACGTTGTCGCGGATGTACTGCGAGAAGTTGAGGTCGATGCCCGGGATCCCGTCCAGGCGCTCTGCCATCGCGGATACCAGCGCGTCCTTGTCTCGAATCCTCCCCCACCGCGCGCGCGGCTCGAGGTCCACGTACGCCTCGAGATTGTTCGCGCCCTTGGAGTCGGTGCCATCGTCGGGTCGGCCGAGCTGGGTGACGATCTGCCGCACCTGCGGGAACTCCTGCACTCGTCGGCGCACCTCGCGCTCGATGCTCTTCGCCTCGCTGAGCGAGATGCCCACCGGCATCGTGACGCGCAACCAGATGTTGCCCTCGTCGAGCTCGGGCAGAAACTCGGTGCCGATCGTGAACGCCAGGACGAGCGCGCCCGCCAACAGGGCGCACGCGCCGGCGATCAGCGTGCGCTGCCGCCCGGCCGCCCAGTCGAACGCGCGCGCGAAACTCCGCTCGAGTAGCCGGGTCGCGGGCGTCTCGCCGGGACCGCGGTCGGTGCGCATGAAGAAGCTCGCCAGCACCGGAATCAGCGTCAGCGAGAGCACCACCGAGCCCAGCAGCGCGAACGTGAGCGTGAAGGCCATGGGCGAGAAGATCCGCTTCTCGACGCGCTGAAACGTGAAGATCGGAAGGAACGCCGTGATCAGGATCGCCTTTGCGAACAGAATCGGCCGTCCCATCCCCTCGGCCGTGGAGGCGAGCAGCTCGCGCTTGGCGAGGCCGTTCTGCGGCCGCTTGAGCGCGAGCTGCACCATGAACGCCTCGACCAGCACCACCGCCGAGTCCACGATGATCCCAAAGTCCACGCCGCCGAGCGAGATCAGGTTGGCTGACACGTTCGCGATCTGCATCAGGACGAACGCGCCGAGCAGCGAGAGCGGAATGATCACGCCGACGATCGCCGCGCTCCTCCAATCGCCGAGGAACAGCAACAGCACGAGCAGAACCAGCATCGCGCCGAGCAGCAGGTTCTCGCGCACGGTCTTCACCGTCTCGCTCACGAGGTTCGCGCGGTCGTAGATGGTGACCATGAGGATGTCGCGGGGCAGCACCACGGCCCGCAGCTCCGCGACCTTGGCACGGACGCCCTTCAGCACCTGGAGCGCGTTGAGGCCCTTGCGCATCAGGATGATGGCCTCGACGACGTCGTCCGCGCTGTCGCGCGCCACCACGCCCTCGCGCGGCGCGGCGCCGATCGTCACGTCGCCCAGCTCGCGCACCCGGACCGGCACGCCGCCGTGCGAGGCGACCGCGACATCGCCGATGTCGTCGACGCCGTGGAACAGGCCCTCGCCGCGCACCACCTGCTTCTCGAAGCCGTGCTCGATGTACCCGCCGCCGGTGTTCGCGTTGGCCGCAGCGACCGCCTGCTCGACCTGGGGGAGCGTGACGCCGTACGCCCGCAGACGCGCCGGATTCAGATGGATCTGATATTGCTTGATCACGCCGCCGAACGAGACCACGTCGGCCACGCCCGGCACCGTCCGAAACGCGGGCTCCAGCACCCAATCCTGAATCTCGCGCTTCGACATGAGAGGGGCGGGACCCTCGAGCGAGTAGCGGTAGATCTCCCCCAGCGAATTCGACAGCGCCGCGAGCGACGGCGTCACGCCGGCCGGCAGGCTGACGGTCTGCAGCTGCTCGAGCACCTGCTCGCGCGCAAAGTAATCGCTGGTCCCGTCCTCGAACGTCAGCGTCACGACCGAGAGGCCGAACATCGAGATCGAGCGCAGGTTCGAGAGATTGGGGAGCCCGTTCAGTTGGCGCTCGATCGGCAGCGTGACCGAGCGCTCGATCTCCTGCGCCGCGTGGCCGGTCCACTGGGAGATCACCTGGACGTGAATGTCCTCGACGTCCGGAAACGCCTCGACCGGCAGCTGGAGGAACGCGCGCACGCCGATCGCCACCAGCAGCAGCGCGCCACCGATCACGAGCAGGCGCTGGCGCAGCGCGAAGCGGATGACGCGCCTCAGCACTAGCGGTCGGCCTCGCGCGAAAGCAGCAGGCTGCCGCGCGTGACGACACGCTCGCCCGCCTTGAGCCCGCTCTTGATCACGGCGACGACGCCATCGTCATCGCCCACCACGACGCGTCGCCGCACGAAGTGACCGGGGCCTTCCTGGACGAACACCACCGATCCATCGCCTTCGGTGACCAGGGCCGAGTCCGCCACGATGGGCGCCCGGGCCGCGTCGGTCGCGAGGACGCGTGCCTCGCCCAGCACCTGCGGGCGAAGCTCGTTCTGCGAATTGGCGATGGCGGCCGTCAGGGTGGCCGTGTGCGTCTGCGGATCGAGCGCGTTGCTCACCCGCAGGACGCGAGCTTCGAACTTGCGGCCGGGCGCCGCGTCGGTGGTGAACAGCAGCATGTCGCCCGGACGGACGGAGGGCAGATCGCGTGAGTACGCGCTGGCCGTGATCCAGACCGTGTCGAGCCCGGACAGCGTGAACAGCACCTGCCCGTTGTCGTTGCGCACCTCGCTGCCCAGATTGACCCCGCGATCCACGACCGTGCCGGCAAACGGCGCGCGCAGCACCAGCTCACCCTCGACCCCGCTGCCGCTCGCGCCGAGCTGGCGCACACGCAGCATCGCGCGCTCGCTCTCGGCGCTCGCCGAGGCATCGTCGGTGCGCGCCTGCTCGAGATCTTTGAGCGCGATCACACGATGGTCGTAGAGATCCTGCGCCCGGGTGAGCCCCGCGCTCGCCTGCCGCGCGGCCGCCTCGGCCTTCACGAGATCGCTGGCGGCGAGCGCGAGATCGCCCGAGGCGATGCGCGCCAGCACCTGCCCGCCCGCCACGTGATCGCCGGCGCGCACCGGAAGCTCGGTCACCCGGCCCACCACCGGCGAGGTCACGCGCACGGTGTGGTCCTCGTCCATCACCACCTGCGCGGGCAGCACCGCCACGACCTGCTCGCCGCGGGTTCCAACGGACTCGACCCGCACGTAATCGAGCTTGGGCGAGCCGGGCTCGAAGCTCACCTCGCCGCTCGCCCGCGGAGCCGCTGCGCCCAGGGGCGCGGGGCGACCGCGGCATCCGAAGAGCGCGACGCACAGAGCGGCGGCCACCAGCGCCCATGCCGGGCGGCAAGAGGTATCGCAAACGGAACGTTTCATGGCAGGAGCTCCTTGCCGGCGACGCGCGTCAGCGCGTACGCGCTGACCCAGTAGTCGTGAACCGCGTTGTAGTAATCGGAGCGGACCTGGCCGTACGACCTCAGGGCGTCGAGCAGATCGAGCAGCGAATGCGTGCCGCGCGCGTAGCCGTAGCGGACGCTCTCGAGCGAGGCGCGCGCCTGCTCGAGCACGCCCGAGGCGTAGCGCGAGGCGAGCGCCCGGGCCGTGAGGTGATCCTCGACCGCGCTCGCCGCGGCGCTCGTGATCTGCGCGCGCAGGCGCGCCTCATCGATGCGGGCGCCCTCGGCTGCCGCCGAGGCGCGTTCGCGCGCGGCGCCGTTCCAATCGAAGATCGGGACCGAAAGCGAGACGCCCACGGCGTAGTTCGAGCCGTTCGTAAACGGGACGTCGCGCTGATGGACCAGCGAGAGCGCGGGGATCGGGATGACGTTGCTGCGCGCCTCCGCCTGGAGCTCCTTCGCCTGATCGATGCGGTTCACCGCCGCCGCGAGGTCGGCACGCGAGTGGAGGGCAAGGGCCTCGACCGAATCCAGCGGCAGATCGAGCGGCTCGAAGCGCAGCGTACCGCTCACCGTGAAGCCGGTATCGGGATGCGCCACGCCCATCAACTCCTGGAGCGTGAGCCGTGCGCGATGGAGCGCCGCAACGGCGTGCGTGCGCGCCGCCTCGACCTGGGCGAGCTCGACCGCGCTGCGCGACAGCTCGCTCGCGCTGAGATCGCCGGCACGCACGCGAATCGAGTCGGCCTCTGTCAGCTGGCGGACGATGTCCTCTTCCTCGAACGCCAGGGTCTGGAGCGAGTCGGCGAGCAGCACGTCGAAGAACGCCTGCCGCACGTCGAACGAGACCTGCTGCGCCTGATCCGAGAGGTCGGAGTGTGCGGCATCGGTGCCGAGGCTCGCGGCGCGCGTGCGGTAGAGCCGCTGCGGCCCCACATCGAGCGACGCACTCCAGATGTATTGATAGGGATTGCCCGGGGCGAGCGAGAAGTCGGGATTCGGAAGCGCTCCCGCCGCGCGCTGATCGGCGCGCGCCGCGGTCAAATGAACGTGCGCCTGTCGCACGTCGGCGTTCTCGCGCAGAGCGACCTCGAGCACCTGGGGCAGCGTCAGCGGCGCTGCCGCGGCATGTGCCAAAGCCGGCAGCGCCAGCACGACGAAAACCGACAGCAGCCTGAGTCGCCCCTCAGGCGGTGCCATTCGGCTTTCGCGCGTGCCGGCGAGCCGCTTCGCAAAGCAGCTCGGTGTGATCTTCGATGTGCAGCTTCCGCTTGATGCGCGCGTGGTAGGTCTGGATGGTCTTGGGACTCAGGCTGAGCAGCTCCGCGATCTTCCGCGTGCGCCGGCCTGCCCCCATGAGTTGGAAGACCTCGCGCTCCCGCGCGCTCAACGGCAGTTCGATTGATCTCCTGGCGGCCATCGACTCGCGAGCCTGGGCCACGATCGATGGGTGTCGCATGCGGACTCCTTGGTCGGCTCAATCGGGTGAGTTTCTATGGACCAGAGGATGCGCGAGCGCTCGCTCGCTGTCTGCAGGGCGGCGGCGAGGGTTCGTGTAGGCGATTCGCCTACGACGTGTAGGGCGAGGCCGTACACGTGGGCGCGAATCGGTTTCGGATGCGCTAGCATCCACTGCATACGGATTTGCGAGCTCCACACCCACTCACGAGGCCCCGAATGATCACGCTCTCGACGAACCTGACCGCCGCGATCGGCAACACACCACTGGTTCAGCTTCGCCGGCTGGTGCCGACCGGCTCGGCCCGCGTGGTCGCGAAGCTCGAGTCCAGCAATCCCACCGGCGGCATGAAAGATCGCATGGCACTTGCCGCGATCGAGGCCGCGGAGGCTTCCGGCCGGCTGCGAGCTGGCTCAACGGTGGTCGAGTACACCGGCGGCACGACCGGCGTCTCGCTCGCATTCGTGTGCGCCGTCAAGGGCTATCGGATGGAGATCGTGTTCTCGGACGCGTTCAGCCCCGAGAAGGGACTGATGATGCGCGCGCTCGGCGCCCACCTGACGATGATCCCGAGCGATGGCAAGGGAATCACGGAGTCCCTGATCAAGCGCCTGATCGAAACGGCGCGCGAGCTGAGCGCGCGGCCGGGCGCGTGGTGGAGTGACCAGCTCAACAATCACGACGCGATCGGGGGATATCACGCGATGGGTGATGAGATCTGGGAGCAGACCGGCGGCGAAGTGAATGCGTTCGTCCACTCGGTGGGCACGGCGCATTCGATTCACGGCGTCGCGCGCGCCCTGCGAGGGCACAAGGCGTCGATCGCCGTGACCGCGGTCGAGCCCGCGGAATCGCCGGTGCTCTCGGGCGGCGCCAGCGGCTCACACCAGATCGACGGCATCGGCATCGGCTTCGTACCGCCGCTCTGGCATCCCGACGAGGTCGACGAGATCCTCACGGTCTCGACCGCCGAGGCCAAGGCGATGGCGCGGCGGCTGGCGCGCGAGGAAGGCATCTTCGCCGGCACCTCGACCGGCGCCAATGTGGTCGCGGCTCTGCGGGTGGCGAAGCGGCTCGGGCCCTCGGCCACGGTCGCGACGATCGTGGTCGATTCGGGCCTGCGCTATCTCTCGACCGATCTCTTCACGGAAGGCTAGCGCGGCGGCACCGCAAGCCGTTGCGGCGCTGGCACATGGCGGGCCGTGGGATTGCGACCCTTGCGGCCCCTCGGCGGGCCGACCCCGCATCGCCCTTCGCGCGAGCGCGGCCTTCATATTCGGCCACGCGATTCCTTGCGGGCCCCGCCGAATATCAAATGGTGAATTTCGCCCAATTCTTCTTGAACGCCGTTCGATCGGCGGGCATCATTTTGTCCACGGCCCCCGCTGATGTTCTTGCCGCCAGCTCGAGCCAGGGAATCCAGACCACCCGCTTCGGCCCCGACGCGGAGTCCGGATGGCACCACGACGGTGCGTACGAGTTGCGCTCGCGTGGGCGCGCCCCGCTTAGCGACCCACGACCGTAGTTGGTTCCGATGCTGCTGTGCGACGACTGGCCGCATTCCCCCTCGGCACCGGAGGTGCACCATGCGCGGTCGCGTCCTGGCAGGCGTGTCGGCTGTTCTCCTCGCGTTCGCTTCGCCCGTCGCAGCACAGTCGTGGACGCCGGGCCCATCGTTTCCCGAAGCGCCTCAACCAAGACTCGAGGGCGCCGGCGTCTACGACCTCGGCCGCATCTACGTGCTGGGCGGAACGCCGTTCGACGCCACGTCGCTTCACAATGGCGACACCGACTACCTCGACTTTGGCGCCCCTTCCTTCGTTCCAGGGCCGGCGCTCGAGGGCTCCTTCGTCTCGCAGGGCGCGGGAGTCGACGGATTGGGCCGCGTGGTGATCTTCGGCGGATGGACGGGACCGGGCGGCGACTTTGGCGGCGCGTACGTGTTCGACCCGGTGGAGGGTGGCGGCGCGCCGCTCCCCTCGCGCTCTTCGCTCGCGCCCCCCGCCAACTTCGCGTGGACGACCGACGGCCAGGGCCGCATTTACTCGCTGGGCGGAGGCCTGGGCGAATCCGCGAGCGCGGGCAGCCCGAACTCGACGCGGATCGAGCGCTTCGATGCGAACGCCAACGCGTGGGCCGTGCTCTCGCCCAGCCCCACCGGAATCGCCAACGCGGCAGCGGCCGAGGATGGCCAGGGCCACGTGCTCGTGATCGGCGGAATCAACGCCGCCGGCACGTCGCGAGTGACCTCGGTGCTGCGCTACGACATCGGGACCGACACCTGGTCCACCAGCGCCCTGCCGCCGCTCCCGGTCGCGCTCTCGAACGCGCGAGCGGTGCACGGAACCGATCAGCGCATCTACGTGATCGGCGGCGCCACCGGCCCGATCGGGGCGGCGGTTCCAAGCTCCGCCGTGTGGGTGCTCGATCAGCGCACGAACTCCTGGTACGCCGGCCCCACGATGAGCACGCCGCGCTCGGACCCCGCCGTGGCCTACGATCCCGACAACTCCAGCATCTACGCGATGGGCGGCAGCGACGGACACGGCGGCAGCTACACCTCCGAGGTGCTCGCGATCTCGATCTGCCCGACGTTCACCGCCGTCGCTCAATCGGAGACGCTATGCGTGGGACGCGCCGCCGCGTTCACGGCCCAGGCGGTGGGCGACACGACGACGATGTTCTATCAGTGGAGGCGCAATGGCGTGCCGCTCGCCGATGGTCCCACCGCCTCGGGCAGCGTGATCGCCGGCTCGGGCTCCACGCTGCTGACGCTGACCTCGATCGGCGCCGCGGATGCAGGAACCTACGATGTGATCGCGACCAATGCGTGCGGCTCGCTGACCAGCCCGACCGCGGCGCTGGTCGTGACGCCCGCGCCGCTCTTGCCGGGCGCTGCGAACTGGATCGCGCTCTCGGGCGCGTTTGGCGCGCGCACGACCAGCTTCAACGCGATCTCGGGCGGCGTGATCGGCGGGGGCGCCGACTATCAGCGCACCGGCAATCCCGGAAACGGCCTCTTTCTCTTCCGGGCGCTGCGCTGGGACGGCTTCTCGGGCGACACCACCACCGGCCTTCCGATCGGCACCGGGATCGGATCGGACATCGTGGGCGCCGGCGGAGCGTTGAGCGTCGGCTACTACCAGTACCTCCAGGCTGCCGGACACGGTGCCCTGGCGATCATGAAGCAGGCCGCCGTGTGGGCGAGCGTGAACGGCAAGATCACACTGACGCCGCTCGGCGCCACAACCGTAATGGGCACGGACGGGCATCAGATCGTGGGCACGAACGGCAACTCGGCGTTCGTGTGGAACGCGCCGGGTCCCGGCGGGCCGTGGGCGGCGTCCGTGCTGGGTCAGGGCTTCGCGAGCGCGTGCGTGAACGGCAGCCAATATGGCCAAAGCTACGGGCACGCGACGCGCTGGTCGGGCGCGCCGACCGATCTCAATCCGGCGGGCGCGAGCGCCAGCGAGCTGTTTGGCGCGTGGGGTGAGGATCAGAGCGGCGACTTCACCACCGACGTCAGGCACGCGGGGCTGTGGCACGGGCAGGCGAACAGCGTGACCGATCTCTCGCCCGCGGGATCCGACAGCAGCACCGCGAGCTCGATGAGCGGCGCGTATCAGGCGGGCCGCGCGTACTACGCGGGCGCATCGCACGCGATTATCTGGGGCAGCCGCTCCTCGCTCGATGTGGATCTCGGCGCGGTCGCGGGAGCCAACTTCACCTCGACGTGGGCGAACGCGATGGAGGTCGATGCGGTCGGCAACCTCGAGGTCGTGGGCGGCGGCGTGCGCGCGAGCGACGGCGCGACCGTCGGCATCGTGTGGGCCACCGCGCCTTACGCCGAGATCTTCCGCCAGCCGGTCTCGGCCAGCGTGCTTTTCGGCGGCAGCGCCGTATTCAACGTGGTCGCGCGTGGCAATGGCGGCCTCACGTATCAGTGGCATGAGAACGGAATCGCGCTCACGGACAATTCACGCATCACGGGCTCCAAGACCGCGCGACTCAGCATCACGAACGCGCAGCCGGCGGACGCCGGGCTCTACGATGTCATGGTGAGCAATGCGCTGCGGACCGTGGACAGCGCGCCCGAGACGCTCACCGTGACGGGCGTGGCGGGCGTGACGCCGGGGGCGCCGGCGGTGACCCGGTTCGCGGGCGCATGGCCCGAGCCGGCGCACGGCCACGCGACGTTCGCCTTTGATCTCGCGCACGATTCGTACGTGCGTCTGCGGCTCTACGACGTCTCGGGCCGCCTGGTTCGAACGCTGGCGGACGAGCCGCGCGCGGCCGGACACCATGAAATTCCCTGGGACGCGACCGGCGCCACGAATGCGGCAGGGCTCTACTTCGCGCGCTTCGAGGCCGACGGCGTCAAGGAAACGCGGAGGGTGGTGCTCGCGAAGTAGCGCGAAGGCCGGATGTACGTCAGTGCACCAGCACGATGCGGCTGCCGGCGCTCCGGTCGGAAGCGGTCAGACGCGCGAGATACACTCCCTGGCCGACCGCTCGGCCGCGGTCGTCCTCGCCCGACCACCGCTCCACGTAGTGGCCGGCATCCATCGTGCCGTGACGCAGCGTCTTCACCCGACGCCCGGCGAGATCGAAGATCTCGAGACGAACCGATCCCGCTCGCGCGAGGTCGAACGAGATCACCACGGCGTCGCGCGTTGGATTGGGCACCACTGCAATTAGGGCGGTAGCCGATGCGGGGGCAGTGGCGCCGGCCGAGACCAACGGCCCCAGGTCGGGGCCCTGCGCCGCGAACAGCCCGTTGCCCGGGTTCCCTACGGTCGGCGTGTAGGCGGCGAAGAAGAACACCTCCCCGCGGTCCGAGAGCTGACGCACCCGCCCGTCCGAGCCGCCCGACGCGGACAGCATGGCCACCGACGTCGTGGTCAGCGACCCATTGAGGCCGGACCGCAGCGGATAGATGACGCCGTCCTCGAACACCGGCACCAGGCTCCCGGTCCCGTCGGTCATGAACACGGCATTGGTGATGTTGACTCCGTCGCTCACGCCGCACTGGATCGCCGCCTGACCATGTCGATTGAGCGCGTAGGAGAGGTAAGCGGGTTCCACGACCAGCGTGTGCCCGGGGAAGCCCGGAGCCGGATCGCCGGTCCTCGCCAGCGCGTGCAGGGTGTGATCCGGGTGGTAAATCCAAACCGTCGAGAGCGCCGACGGCAGGCAGATTCCCGCCACCAGCGCCGTGCCGTCGTCGGCGAGGATCGGGGCGAGCCCAGACCCGGTCATGGTTCCGATCGTCTGACCGGGCAGTCCGGGAGCGGGGTCGCCCTCGTGCAGCGCCGCGTGCCATCCGCTCGCGTCCCACAGCCACAGCACCTCGTTGTTGGCCGGTGTGATCCCCGGCCCGAGAAGGCTCGATTCGAATAGCATGGAATTCGAGGTGTTGATGTCGGGCGAAACCGCTGCGCCGATTCCGGTGATCGTGCATGACGCCGGGATCGTTCCCACCAGGGGAGCTGGCGAGCCGTCCACGAGCACCGGCGAGAGGGCGCCGCAGTCGCCCTCGGCCATCCAGTTCACGTCCGCGGTGCCATTCCAGTACGTGAGTCCGAGCGCGTCGAGCTGATGATCGTTGTAGTCGAGCGGCGTGAGACCGCCGTAGCCAAGAAGCCCGAACAAGATGAACCCGTCGAAGCCGCCGGTGGAGCTGTGAGGCGTGACCTTCCCGCAAAAGTAACGGTTGAGGGTGGGTGGCGGATCGAACGACCACAGGCTCTCGGAGAGGCCCCCGTCCACGGCGTCGAGAGCGATCTGACCGGCGCGATTGATCGCAATCCGATTGCCCAGCGTGAAATTGAACGTGGTGTTGGCTGGGAAGCTGGGCGCGAACTCCCCGTCGCCCGCCTCGAGTTGCAGCCCGGCTCCATCCTGGATCCAGAGCCCGGTCACCGTCGCCGGGTTCGTGGCCTTCGAGGTGAAGGCGACGTGCCCGTTGTCGCTCAGCAGCGGCTGGCCGAGAAGCGTGAGGGTCGCTGTCCCGGGATTCCAGGGCGCCATGCCACCAGTGAGACAAAGGCCGGTGAGGCCACCCAGGTCGTCGGTCCACACGCCGCTCGCTCCACCCGTGATGTTGGAGGTGAACACGCAATTCCCGGATGCGTTACAGGCAATCGGGAAGAGAAACGTGTAGGTGTTGGTTGCCGGGAATCCAATGAAGCGGGCGCCGGATCCACCGGGGATGAGATCGTACAAGAGGGCGACCGTGCGGATCTGGGAGGCGGCAGGGTGCGCCGCGAGCGTCGCAAGAGTCAGCGTCGCGGCAACGAAAGCTCGGGCAGTTCTCGGCATGGGAACTCCAAGGCGGCGACATGGATGAACTGGTCCCGGAGGCCGACGCGAGGCCCCGACGGGCGGCTCAATTCTCGGCCTCGGCCGAGGACCAAGCAATGACAAACGCATCCATGGGGCACACGCACCCGCCCGGACCTTACGCAAGAATGAGGCTTAGCCCTACAGACGGCCCGTGCTCGAGAGCAGATAGTTCCTGACGTGCCCGCAACCAAGACTCGAGCCTTATGGGTCGGCAGCGATGGGAGGTCCCGGCGAGCCCTGACGAGGCGGCTCCAAGCCGAAACGGACCTCTTGCTGCACGGCGAGGCGGCCTTCCCGCTCGCTCGCGGTCCGAATCGCCTGGAACAGCCTCTGGCGACCTTCGCCATTCCCTCGAGTGAAGAAGTTTGGCGACAGCAGCCTCGACTGGGCGCCGGTCAACGATCCACGCGCCCTCGAGGAAGTTCGAAACGGCCGTTTGGGCAGCATCACGTTTCAGTGCCGACGTGCCGGGACGTCCGGGGGGATGAAGGCAGCGATGATCAAGCGTTGGCAACTCATGGTGGCCGCGGGCTGGCTGGCAACGTCAGGGCTCGCGCCGATCGCCCACGCCCAGGCGGCGCCTGGAAAGGTTGATCCCGACAGTCTGACCTTCGAGGCCATCAAGGCCGCGTTGCCCGAATACTTCCACTCCTACGGCAACGGCAAGGCGACGCCCGCGGACGTGCCCGACATCTTCGGTCCGGGCGCGGTGCTGA